>Ga0114951_10001104_pt1 | contig 34856 bp, 44 predicted proteins | sample AM7aDNAmetaG_FD_88677 | JGI IMG/M metagenome (GOLD analysis project Ga0114951, IMG submission 88677) | Freshwater microbial communities from Finland to study Microbial Dark Matter (Phase II) - AM7a DNA metaG | ecosystem: Environmental > Aquatic > Freshwater > Lake | place: Finland: Lake Alinen... | reverse complement strand
TTGGAAAATGTCCTTGAATTGGTAAGCGATGCCTGGAACTATTTCCCGCACAAAGCTCTCGGCGGATTATCTCCGGCTGACAAGACTTTAGAGTATAGAAATAAAAAATAAAAACCACTTTTTAATTGAGGTGATTTTTTGATATAATAGAGGCATGAAAGAATAAACTAAGGAAAAGGTTTAATAATTATTAAAATGAAATAAATACAAAAATATGGTAAGAGGAAATTTTATTGGTGCGGCGATTGTTGCAATAATTTACACGGTTTATATTTTAATAAATCCCCTTCCAACAAAATGGCAAACAGTATTGGCATTGGTGGTTCTTAACGCATTAACTATCGTGTTGATGGCTTTTGCATTCAAATAAAAAAATCCATGTTTATACATTTATATTATATTTGGTATTTTTTAATTGGAGGATTCCTTGCCAATGGGATGCCTCACTTTATTTGGGGAGTGTCAAAAACTATTGCCCGGAGTCCGTTTGGCCAGAAAACAAAACCTGTTGTTAATTTTAGTTGGGGATTGGCTAACTTTATTGCGGCAACAGTTTTATCTCTCTGGCAAATATCCGTAAATAATATTTCGGGTGGAGCAATTATCGCGCTGTTAATCGGCTTTTGGGTAATGACTGCTATGTTTGGATTTGGCATTAAGCGATTTCTTCACAGTTAAAAATACCCATCCAATTGAGATGGGTTTCTGATTGATTAAGGAAATATCGGTGGTATAATAAAATAAATAGGGGTCGAAATTAATACAATTAAAAAATTAAACATAATATGTCAAAAATTTCTATAATCGTAATAGTAATCGTCGTCGTGATTGTTGTTGCAGTCGGAGCTTGGTGGTACATTTCGTCTTCTCAAAAGCCGGTAAGCGTAGCCCCAACACAACAAAACATTGCAACAAATAGTAATCAAAATAGTACGCAAACTACGGGCAGTGTTTCTTCTGCCAATCCGCAAAATACATCTGATGCGGCAATCAACAGCGATCTATCAGCCATTGACACTCAGATGAACGGATTAAATACGGATTCCAACAACGTAAATCAAAGCTTAACTAATCAATAAAACCATGACAACAAAAAACATAAAATTCAACAAAGTTATTTTATTGTCGGTGCTTGTATTGTTTGTTGCTTTGGTTGCGGTTCCTGCTTTTGCACAAACAACTTCTACGACTCCGACAACCACAACTGCAACGCGCGCAGCGAAAGCAGCAGCTAATATGCAAAAAATGATTCAGAAATCCGACGCGGCTATAACGCAAAGGATAAGTAGCTTAAATGCGTTAGTCACTCGGGTTAACGCAATGCAAAAACTTTCAGATGCGGAAAAAAGCACGCTTGCCACTTCTCTGCAAAATGAAGTTACGCAATTGACAACATTAAAGGCAACAATAGACGCCGATACCGTCGCGGCCACACTAAGGACAGATATGCAGTCTATAACAAAATCCTACAGAATTTATATGTTAGTTTTGCCCCAGGCTTCAATCGCAGCTGCATCAGATAGGGTTTTAACAATTGTTGGTTTAATGGACGCAGTACAAACAAAACTGACTACACGTATCGGACAGATAACAACTCCTCCGGCTTCTATAGCAACGACAATGGCAGACATTACCGCAAAATTAACTGATGCAACAACGCAAGCAAACGCAGCGGTAACTGAAACCGCATCGTTGGTACCAGATCAAGGAAACACAACAACCGCAGCATCAAACACAGCAGCATTAAAAGATGCAAGGACTAAAATTAAAACAGCAACTGCCGACTTAGCAGCTGCACGAAAGGATTTTACAGCTATTGCCCAGTCAATAAAGGGACTTGGGAAAACCACCACTGCTCAATAAAGTATTTTATATGGTCATTCAAAAAGTCGCCTTCTCGGCGATTTTTTGTTTGTGATATAATGAAGTAACAATTAAACCAAAGACATATGCCAAGTCAAAAGAAAATTTCAACATTAGTCGGCATCATAATAATTATTGTCGTAGCGGTTGTTATTTTTGGCGGAGTATTCGCCTATCAATATTTTTCAACAAAATTCCAACTAACTGTACCACCGCAACAAACTCCAGCCTCAATAACAACGACCACACCAGTCCAGACCGCTGGCTGGGACACATATACGGATAGTGTCGCTAACATAACATTCCGATATCCCGCTAAATTAAATAGTGATTATATCTCGCTACAGCAGAAGCCAATCGTGATAATCACTCCCCTGGGCGGTAGTTCTATCGTTAAAGTCGCTCCTCAAGGCAATGCTACTATTTATGCAGATAGTTGTTATTCAGCCAATCCAACTAATCCAGCAGAAAAAAGTTATTCTCAATTTTCAGCTGGCAACATGCACTTCTGCGTGTCGAGCACTAATGAAGGGGCCGCTGGCACATTTTACAATACTTATTACTACACAACTTTAAAAAACGGCGATTATTACACATTAGAATTTGTGATTTCAGAAGTTGATTGTGGTGTTTATGGCGGAGCAGGAGATCCAAAATACCAAGCATGTACCAATGACGATAATAACTATAACAGTATTGTAACTCAACAAATTCAAAAAAGCGTTTCAACTTTACAATCTTATAAGTCACCAAACCTCGGATGCACTACAAATAGCGATTGCCAAAACGGAGCTTCCTGTATGGTCAGGGCCAAATTGCTCTCACAGGTATCGCTGTGTCAGCATCTCTTAACGGAGCGGCTTGGAGTCAATAGTATCAAAGATTAGGAATGACTAAGACAATCCAACAGAAAAAGTTGGATTGTTTTTTATTAATGAATTGTTAATGCTATAATTGATATAAATTAATAATAAGTTAAAAATTATTTTATGTTATTAGAATTTTACGGCAAAGAGTGCCCACACTGTAAGAAGATGAGTGGGCGGGCGTTAAATAAAATATATGAACAACAAAGAAATAATAGTATTGGGAGGAGGTTGTTTCTGGTGCACAGAGGCGGTTTTCAAAATGTTGAGAGGAGTTGGACAACTCGAGCAAAGAAGGGAAACCCGTTGTTACGGAAGTAAAAATGTTAGAAAAATTCTATCCGGCAGAAAATTATCACAAAAATTATTATGAAAACCATAAGAATCAATCCTATTGCCAGGTTATAATTAATCCAAAATTAAAAAAGGTTCAGGAAAAATTTGCAGATTTATTAAATAACATCTAATTAAAATTATGGACGAAGAAGAAATTAAAAATAAATTGACTTCGGAGCAGTATAAAGTTTTGAGGCAAAAAGGGACGGAAAAACCTTTTACTGGAAAATATGTGCACAAATCGGAAGACGGAAATTATGTTTGCATGGTATGCGGCAATCCGTTATTTTCATCCGATGCCCAATTTGATTCAGGAACCGGCTGGCCGAGTTTCGACAAACCAATTGAAGGATCTGTAGAATATCAAGATGACCACGGTGCTACAGAAATTATCTGTTCAAAATGCAAATCGCACTTAGGACACGTTTTCGACGACGGTCCAGCTAAAACAACCGGTAAGAGGTACTGTATAAATTCAGTTTGTCTGGATTTAAAGAAGAAATAAACATATGACACTACAAATTTTGTTTGCATTTTTAGCTGGGGTTTTAACTATCGCAGCCCCTTGCACTTTGCCACTTCTACCCGTATTGCTTGGAACGTCTCTTGGACAAAAAAGTAAATCGCGTCCGATTTTTATTGTTTTAGGGTTTGTAATTGTTTTTACGATTGCTGCCATAATTTTATCTTTGCTTGCAAAGTATCTGGGATTTAATGCCAATATTGTGCGAAACGTAGGAATATTTATTCTAGCTATATTTGGAGTGCTTCTTATTTGGTCAACCCCGTTTGAAATGGCTGCCTCTAAATTAACTCCTTTTATATCCAAAGTAAGTGTTAAGGTTGGACTTGGTAACACGGGAAATTTTAGCGCCTTGTTGCTTGGAATGACGCTGGGTTTGGTTTGGACTCCATGCGCCGGCCCCGTTCTGGCATCTATTCTAACTTTGATTGCTTTACAGAAAGATTTATTAGCTGCTGGTATTTTACTTATATTTTATTCCTTGGGAGTCGGAATGCCCATGCTTATAATCGCATATGGCGGACAATATATCAGCGAAAAAGTTCAAGTCGTTTCTAAATATTCAGTTTTATTGCAGCAAATATTCGGAGTCATAATCATTTTATTAGCCATAGCTATGTTTTTCAATTTTGACGCAAAACTTTATTCTTTTATATTTCAATATTTTCCAGGATTAAACCCGCAACTTTAATATGAACAAGAAAATTTACATTTATATTTTAATTGTGATAGTGCTGATAGTTGCAGCGAGTATTTACGTTGATCAAAGTACAAAAATACATATAAGCAATTCCGCTCCAACTCAAACTAAGAGTCAATCGCAAAACCAAAATAAAATTACTTTAGGGGATTACGGCCAAGCCCCTGATTTTAAAAAAGGCGATACGTGGTTAAACGGTCAACCTCTTACAATGGCCGATTTAAAAGGCAAGGTTGTACTGGTAGATTTTTGGACATATTCATGTATAAATTGCATAAGGACCTTGCCATATGTTACAAAATGGTACGACACGTATAAAAATAATGGCTTTGTGATTGTGGGTGTTCATACTCCGGAATTTACTTTTGAGCATAACACAAATAATGTTAAAAATGCGATTGCGCAGTTTGGAATCCATTATCCTGTTGTTCAAGATAATGATTACGGCATTTGGACGGCATATAATAACGAATATTGGCCGGCAGATTATTTGATAAATCAAAAAGGCGAAATTGTTGAAGAACATTTTGGCGAAGGAAATTATACAGAGACAGAAAACGACATACGATATTTGCTCGGTGTAAGTCAGTTAAATTCCACTCAACCTGCATCCAGCGATAACTTAAATGGGATTGGCTCTCCTGAAATGTATTTTGGAACATATCGCTTGGCAAATTTAACGCCCAGCCAGTCTCCTGCATCTACGCCGACCAATTATACTATTAATCAAAATTTGGCGTTGAATAATTTCAGTCTTGGCGGAAACTGGCAGTTCTCAGAACCTAATTTACAGCTTATGGGAAGTAGTGGGCAAATAAACTTAAAATTCCATTCCGGAAAATTATATATGGTTGCCTCAAGTCAAAATCCTGTAACGTTGACTATAACCGTAGATGGCAAACAACAACCCAGTGTAATAATTCAAGCATCAAAGCTATATACCATATTTGACTCAAATGATTATTCTGACCACGTAGTAGAAATAAACATTAATCAGTCCGGCTTTCAGGCGTTCACTTTTACTTTTGGGTAGAGCTTGCCATTCTAATAGCCACCTTTTTTTGGATCATTAAAGTTTTATAATAGTGCTGTAAAATCTGCTTCGAACACATTCTCTGTTAATAGGATTTAAATTATTTTTTTGTACGATACACTTATCCAAACAAATGAGAAAAATTATCACAATTACTGGTTTTGTTTTAATATTTGTTTTGATTGGCATTCATATTTCAAACGCGGCTACAATAAATGGAGTTTATGCATATAATGGTGTTTTTGACAGTCGAACGGGAAAGATCAACCCCTCAATTCTTTCTAATCCATCTGTAGACGGCTTTGTGGCGTATTTTGGCTGGTCGGATATTGAACCGAAAAAAGGAGTTTATGATTGGAAGCAAGTGGACGATTTTATTTCTCAGGCAGAAAGCGTTAATAAAAAAGTTGCAATTGCAATTCGTCCTGGCAGATCAGCTCCGGATTGGGTTTATGAAGCTGGAGCAAAATCAATTCCATTTGTTTGGAGTTTTTCGTATGGTCTTCCTTATTGTCAGATTGTATCAATTCCAGTACCGTGGGACTCTGTTTACCTCTCAAAATGGACTGATTTTATAAAAGCATTTGGTGCAAGATACGATTCAAATCTTACAATATCTCATATTGAGGCAAGCGGAATCAGTTATAATACGCCAGAAACAGATTTGCCTTCGACTGATGTGCCCGAATCCATAAATAACGGTCAATGCATGAGTAAAAATTATGTTTCAGAATGGCAGGCGGTTGGATATACAAGAACAAAAATAGAAAACGCATGGAATCAAATAGCCGATGCATGGAACAGCGCTTTTCCTGATAAACCATGGGGCCCTTTGCTTGTGCCCGGAGGATTTCCTCGACTTGATGAAAACGGAAATATAATTCAATGGTCGGCTAAAGATTATCAGATAACGAAGTATATTTTAGATAACGGGGTCAAGAATTATGGCGCGCGTTTTGTCGGACAAACTAATGGGCTTTCTGACTTTTATGTATTTCCCGATTTGTCACCCGTGTCTAAACAAATTTCTACCGGATATCAAACGCTTTGGTTTGCAACAAATGATCCGGTCTGTAAAATGAATAATAATATCAGTCCTTGTGATGCTGAAAAAGTTTTGAAAAAGACCGTCAAAGACGGAATTAATGCTGATGCAAAATTCATTGAAATATATGACGTGGATATTTTGAACCCCTCCTTATCAAAAATTATTTCAAGGGCGCATTTGAAATTGGTCAAATAGGCAAGATTCGCGTAAATGGAAGTCGCCTGATATTCTTAAATTATATTTTTAATCTAATTTTAATGAAAAAATGATTTACTTATCACGTTAGTTAATTGTATGTTTGTTCTTTAAAAAGGACAGGTTTTATGTCAGAAATCCGGCGTGAATTTGAGGTTTGGCGAACGGCCTTTGTTGGCGGAAAAAACACAAACGAGCTGTTTGATCTTGTGGACGATTTTGGAGTAAATTACAGTGATTGGTTTGTGAATATTATTCGTAAGCCCGGGTGCAAAATAGAGGAAAAGACCAGAAAAATTGACTTTACCGTAGTTTCGCCGTCTGATTTGGGAATTTTGGGTTTTGCCAATACTGAAGCCATATTTTTCGCAGCTAAGAAGCACGGGCTGAATCTTTGTCCGCATGATGCCGCAGCCAAATTAGTATTGGGTTTTGATAATGACAAAGCGAGCAGTCTTGTTGTTGCCAGCGAACCAATTGTTGACTTGAATGATGTTTCCATGTTGTTTCTTTTATATGCTAAGGGTGAGAGAATGGACGATGCTATCTGTACATTGTCTACTACGCATGCGGATTATGTTTGGCACAATAATACCTTGTTTGTATTTGCTCTTTAGAGCCACTTTTTAACAGAGTGGCTTTTTTAATGAAATATTAATCTATTTTTGATTATCATGTAATTAATTAGATAATTATTAGAGAAAAAATTAAAATTAATCATTAAAACTTACATGTTTACCGATCAAATTTTTTTTGCCACGACAAATGGTTTTAAAAACGCAGAAAAAGAATATAAATTACTTGAGGAATCGATTCATTTTAAAAAAAAGGAAGCTACAAAATTATTGGATTCGGAAAAAACCGATCCAACTTGCGGATCATTGCACGAAGAATTGCAATTTCTATGTAAAAGAGCTGCCCAGCTTAAAAATTATTTAAAAAAGGGGTGTATAGTAAAGACTATTCGGAATAAGACAGATAAAAATATTGTAACGATGGGATCTGCAGTATTTGTTGAGGTAAATGGAAAACAAAAAGATAAAATGACTATTGTTGGAACTACTGAAATTAATCCATCATCGGGGTTTATTAGTAACCATTCTCCAATGGGCAAGGCGCTTTTGGGGCGGACATTAGGCGAGGTAGTCAGTTTTAATCAAAATCAATACAAAATTTTGGACATTCAGTAAATTTAATGTTATAGTTTGTGTGTGTTTGGTCTTTGAAATTTGTTTTCTCTTTTTTTAAAAGGTTTTATTATGAGCAAAAAAGGGTTTACTCTTGTGGAACTTTTGGTTGTCATCACTATTATTGGCATCTTAGTGGGCTTAATGTTGCCCGCTGTCAATTCGGCTCGCGAGTCCAGCCGTCGGGTTCAATGCGCCAACAATCTCAAGCAGTTTGGTTTGGCGTTGCACGTGTTTCATAGCGAGCAACAGATGTTTCCGGTTGGAAATTCAGCTCCCAAAAATCCAATGATTAGTTGGGCCGGCGGCTGGTGGGGATTTCAGTCGCGGCTACTGCCGTATATGGATTCAAAAAATATGTATGATATGTGCAACTTTAGTTTCAGAGATGCTTGTTGGTGTTCTTTTGAGGGCCGGTTACCGGGAAATAATCCCAACATTATGATCGAGGGAACTGGCAAATGTCCAAGCGACCCGCTAAAAAATGAAATTTATGATACGGGTTATTTTGGCAAATTTGAATGCACAAATTATCTTGGCGTCATGGGCACTTCGCCCACCGCAAACGATGGCATATTGCTTCATGGTCTGCCTAACTGCGCTATAAGTTTGAGGCAGATTACAGATGGGCCCTCGCACACATTGATTATGGGGGAACGTGGCATCAGTAATATGTTCTTTGGGTGGCCGTATTGCGGATACGGAGACGAGGCAACAGGGGTGGGTAACGGAGATAACTTGCTAAGCACGCAACTTGGATTGTCTGTTGGCAATAGCGATGGAACACACGACTTCCATTTTTGGAGTTATCATCCGGGTGTAAATCAATTTTTATACGCCGACGGTTCTGTGCAACCGTTGACTTATGATATTAATTTCACCACCTTTCAAGCTTTGTCCACTCGGGCCGGCGATGAAGCGGTTCAAATGCCATAATATCAATAACGCACAACCCTTTATTGTAAAATGCAAAGAGGGTTTTTTATTTTTCTGTTGTTGTGCTATAATAAAAATATGCAATTATTAGAAATAACTCAAATAATATTTAATCTTGTAATATCGCTTGCAGTAATTGTGCTTGCTGTTTTTGTCAGCTTAATAGCTTATGAAACAATTAAATTTATAAAAGCATTTAAAAAGCTGATGGCCGACATAAATAAAGAATCTTCCGAATTATATGAAAAATTAAATAAGTTTTTAGAAAGTGTTTTTAGTTTATCATTTGTTTCAAGATTTTTTAAAAAGAAAAGTAAAAAATAAAATTAAATAAAAAAATATGGCAAAAGGAAATGCGGCAAAGTTTTTAGAGGGGGCAGTGGCAGGGTTGGCATTGGGAGTTGCAACAACAATGTTTTTGTCTTCAAAAAAAGGCAAAGAAATGGCGTCTGATGTAGAAAGTATGATGGCGGATTTTTATAAGCATGTTACTCCAAAAATAAAAAAGATGGCTAAAATGGGAGAAAAAGAATACAAAATTTTTATGAAAGATTCTGCGGAAAAATATGCTAAAGCAAAAAAGATGTCAGAAGAAATGGCAAAGAATCTTGTAAAGGAAGCCCAACAGTCGTGGAAACATTTTTCCAGGCATTTGGGAAAATAAATTTTTATTCATAAAAAACCGCCTTTTAATTGAGGCGGTTTTTTGATAGAATGAAATAAATTAAATTTTTTGAAAATGATTTTAATCATAACAGATATAATAAAAGCAGTAATATTGGGGGTGGTGGAGGGGTTCACAGAATTTTTGCCCATTTCTTCAACCGGCCACTTAATTTTGGTGAATCAATTTATTTTTTTTGATAAAACATTCACAACGCTTTTTGATATTGTAATTCAGCTTGGGGCAATTCTTGCGGTGGTTGTTTATTTTTGGGAACGTCTTTGGCCATTTACAAATGATAAAAATAGTAACAAAGAAATTTGGGACATTTGGTTTAAAACAGTTGTTGGTGTTTTGCCAGCAATAGTTTTTGGAGCTCTGCTTGCCAGCAAAATAGAAGAAAAATTTTTTAATCCTTGGGTGGTTGCAGTAGCATTGCTTGTTGGAGGATTGATTATACTTTTGGTGGAGAATATAAAAAATAATCCCAAAATTACTTCAATAAATAATTTAAGCTATAAAACCGCTTTTTGCATCGGATTAATTCAGTGTTTGTCACTTGTTCCCGGGGTATCACGTTCCGGTTCAACAATTATCGGAGCAATGGTGCTGGGAACTTCAAGATTAGTTGCAACTGAATTTTCTTTTTTCTTGGCAATTCCAACAATGTTCGCCGCGTCTGTTTACAGTTTGGTAAAATATAAAGGTATTCTTGACGCAAGTCAAATAATTGTTTTATCCGCAGGATTTATCGTTGCATTTTTTGTTGCGCTTTTATCAGTTAAATTTATAATGGATTACATCAAAAAACACAACTTTAAAATTTTCGGCTATTACCGAATTATTTTAGGAATAATAATTATTTTATACTTTATAATAAAATAACTTCTCATAAAGAGAGTCGCAAATAGGTAGGTGACAAATCACTAGGTTGTGATGTAATTAAGAACAAAAGCGTAAACAAAAGGGGGTAAATAACCCCCTTTTGACATACCTGCAATACGTGGCGTAGTCGTAAAAATAGGGCTTTTGAGCGGCTTTTTATTTAACGAAAATTTAACCATAATATTTATATATTTAATATAGAAATTAAGAATAAAAACATGATTCTTTACGTCATTGCCGTTGTTTTAATTATCTTATGGCTTTTGGGCCTTGTGACTTCCTATACAATTGGAGGTTTTATACACATATTGCTGGTAATAGCGATAATTTTGATTTTGATAAGACTTATACAAGGAAGGAATCCAGTTAAATAAAAATGTTTAAAGAAATAATCAAATTATAAATATAAATAATATTATTAAAACAAAAAACTATGATAAAAATAAATCCATATTTAGCTTTCAATGGCGAAGCCGAAGAGGCGTTCAATTTTTATAAATCTGTTTTTGGCGGAGAATTTAGTTCTTTTCAAAAATTTAAAGATGTGCCCGAGGCTGACAGGAAGAAGGGCGGAATAAAAGACAGTGAGTCAGAAAAAATTATAAATGTTGGATTGCCAATTGGTAACGAAGTTTTGATGGCGAGCGATTCACCCGAATCAATGGGGAAACCAAAAATAGGAGGATTTTCCATTTCTGTGGAAACCGACAGCAAAGAAGAAGCCGAAAAAATTTACAAAGGATTGTCAACGGGAGGCAAAATAACAATGCCGCTCGGCGACACATTTTGGGGAGCTTATTACGGAATGCTTACAGACAAGTTCGGCGTGCACTGGATGGTCAGCTACACATATCCAAAAAAATAATAAAATGAGAAAAATTATAACAACAACATTTTTAACGCTTGACGGAGTTATGCAAGCTCCCGGCGGGCCCGAAGAAGACCGTAGCGGGGGATTTAAATATGGCGGATGGTTTTTTCATTACATGGATGAAGCTGGAGGAGAAGTTATGACGGGCTTTATGAATCTTCCATTTGAATTGCTTTTGGGAAAAACCACTTATGATATTTTTGCCGCTTATTGGCCTAAAGCAGAAAAAGACGGAGAAATAGCAAAGCCATTTAACAGCACAAAAAAATATGTGGTTTCTGAAAAACCTTTTGAGCTTTCGTGGAATAATTCAGTCCTTATTACTGGAGATGTGGTAGCTGAAATAAAAAAACTAAAAGAACAAGAAGGCCCCGATTTGTGGGTTCATGGCTCCGGCAAATTAATTCAAACCCTGCTTGCCAATAAACTTATAGATAGAATGCACATTTGGATATGTCCGGTAACTGTTGGCCCGGGCAAGCGTTTGTTTGCCGAAGGAACACAGCCGGAAAGTTTTAAACTTGTTGATTCAAAAGTAACTGGCACAGGAGTCATTATTGCCACATATGAGCCCGCAGGGCCGCTCAAAACAGGCTCGTTCGCAGAGTGATAAATTTTATGTTAGAGTAACAGTATGGACAACGCAATTGAAATTAAGGGGCTGCGCAAAGATTATAAAGATTTTTCTTTGAATGATATTTCTTTAACTTTGCCTGCAGGTCATATTATGGGATTTGTCGGTCAAAATGGCGCGGGGAAAACAACCACGATTCGTCTGATTTTGAATATGACTGCACGCAATAATGGCAATATAAAAGTATTGGGGCTGGACAATATTTTAGACGAGCAAAAAATTAAACAGGACATAGCTGTTGTTTTTGACGACACTTTTTTTGCTGACAGCTGGAAAGTTTCCGAGGTTGAAAAAGCCATAAAAGGTTTTTATTTAAAATGGAATAGCAACTTGTATCATAAATATGTTAAAGAATTCGGCTTGCCAATTGATAAAAAAGTGAAGGAATTGTCTCGAGGAATGAAAATGAAGTTAATGCTCGTAGTCGCCATGTCACACGAGGCCAAGCTTCTCATACTAGATGAGCCCACAAGCGGGATTGATCCGGTTGCACGTGATGAGCTTCTTGAAATTCTTAATGGGTATGTTGCCAATGGAGACAAGAGTATTTTTTTCTCAACTCACATAACTACAGATTTAGAAAAAATAGCTGATTATATCTCCATAATACACAATGGAAACATTGTATACACTGGCATTAAGGCAGGTTTGTTTGAGCAATTTCCGAATGTTAAATCCATTGATGACATTTTAGTATCAGTAAGTAAAAGAAAAATATGAATAATATCTTAAATTCTATAAAGTTAGATTACTATATTATGAAGTCTTCGGACTTCAAAAGAATTGCAATTATTGCCGTTATAGCTTTGTTTGTGGGAGTTGTGACAAAAAATCCACCTATAATGCTGGGAATCATTATGATGATATCTGCATTTTTGATGGGTACTATCTTTGCAGTTGTTGAAAAAAATAATCTCAATAAGCTCTACGGCATTCTGCCTGTAAAAAAGCAAGAAACAGTGATTGGGCGCTACTTTTTTGCACTGCTCGCTGGCGTTATTATTGCGGTTATTGCAACAATTTTAACGTTCGTTGTTTCTTATATTTTAAACGTTGGGTTTGGCGGGTTTACACTTGCTGTCTGGGTATGCGGTTCTTTTCTATTTTTTTGTTTATTAATTTCCACGCAATTTCCGCTTTATTTCAAATATGATTTTTCAAAATTAGCTGCATTCGCAAATATTCCATACATTGTCTTAATTATAGGCGGAGAATTTTTAATAGGAAAAGAGCCTCAATTGTTCGGGCAGGCCATTAAATTTTTTGTCCAAAACCAGTATATGATTTGGGTGGTGGGAATAATTGGATCGCTGGTATTGTTAAGTATTTCAACGTTTATATCAATCGCGTTATATAAAAATCGGGAATTATAGAATATGGATATTTCCTGCGAAGTTTGTGGAGCTAAAATAACAGGGTTTGATAGTTGCAGAGACGTGTATAACAAACTGTCTTTTTATACGCTTTCACGTCCTGACCAAAAGTTTTTTATACATCAATGTGCCGTTGACGCTTATGCCGCACAGCACGCAAGCGAAAACACAAAGCCCATAACAACTGCTTTTGCCCTTATCGGTTTGAATCTTTTTGTAAATTATCACTATACCGGCAAGCAGGTTCAAAATGCACATATTGAATTGGCGAAAAATAAAAGAGAGTGGCCTGTTTTTATTCAGCCAGAAAAGAAGGCTAAAATTACTGTTGCGGATGCCTTGAAAGCAAAACATGGTGAAGAGCGAGACCAAATGATTAAGGAATGGGCGATTGCCGTTTGGGATATGTGGAAAAACCAACACGGGGCAGTTATGGAACTGTTAACTCCGTATTTAACGATAAATGAAGAGCGTCAGCAAAAAAATAAAATATCATAGCGTTTTGACGCACGCAAAGCATAAAGAGAGTCGCAAGTAGGCAAATAGACGAACATCGTCAGGCGTGTTGTAGTTAGGAATAAATTTGTTATTCTCAACGAAAAAGGGCTCAAAAAGCTCTTTTTTGGTAGTTTGGAGGGGTGGAAAGTTGGAGTTTTTGGGGAATTTTTGATAAACTAAAAATATGAAAAAAGCAATTATAGTTCACTGCTGGGATGGCTATCCAGAATACTGCTGGTACCCTGATGTTAAAAAAGAACTTGAGAAAAAAGGGTTTGAGGTTTTGGTGCCTGCGATGCCAGACACCAATGTGCCCAACTTATCTAAATGGCTACCGAAACTGAAAGAAATTGCTGGAACTCCCGATGAAGATACTTATTTAATCGGTCATAGCATTGGTTGCATAACCATAATGCGATATTTGGAGTCTTTGTCGGAGAAGCAGAAAATAGGAGGAGCTATTTTTGTTGCAGGATTTACAGATGATTTGGGATTTAAGGAGCTTAAAAACTTTTTTGAAACGCCAATTAACTTTAAGAAGATAAAATTAAACAGCAAACAATTTGTAGATATTATTTCTGATAATGACCCTTATGTGCCGCTTGATAGAGGTGATATTATAAAAGAAAAACTTGGTGCCGAAGTCATAGTAAAACACAATGCAAAACATTTTTCAGGACCAGTAGATAATGAATCCTCGTGCACAAAACTTCCTGACGTTGTTGATGCAATAATGAAATTTAGTAATTGATTTCAGTCATTTTAAAGATATGAAAAAAATCATAGGTATTCTTGGGGGTATTGGTCCCGAATCAACTGGAAGATTCTATCTTAATTTAATAGAAAATTTTCAGAACAAGTTTAGACCAGAAAATAATACTCAATATCCGCAAATAATAATTAACAGTATTCCTGCTCCAGAACTAATTTACGATAGGGTAGACAAGCAAATACTGGATTACTATACAAAATCTCTAAAGCAATTAGAAAGTAATAATTGCGATTTTATGGTCATTGTTTGCAATACGGCTTATTGTTTTTTGGATGAGTTTCAGAAAGAAGTTAAAACGCCAATTATCAATTTATCAGATGAGGTGCGAAATTATTTATTAGGTAAAAAGGTAAAAACAGCGACACGATTAGTAAGCTCAACTGGTTACAGCCATAATTTGTATAAATTTTCTGAAATTAAATACAACGAGCTTACGGATGAAGAGGTTAAGAGCTTAGAAGGAGCGATTGCAAATTTTAATATAGGTAAAGACAAAAAAATCCAAACAGAAAAAGCAATTAAAATTTATGAAAAATACTCTGCCAAATCGGATGTCGTTATTTTGGGCTGTTCGGAGTTGGCTTGTATGTTAAAGAATGGTGGCAAGAACACGATTGACCCGTTGGATTTATTGGTTGACGCAACTCTTAGAAATTTATGACTATTTTAGAAAAAAAGAAAAGTAAAATACACAAATTTGGCATATTTACAAAAAATTTCATAGCCAATGGAGAAAAGTTTTATGTAGTTCCACTGGATAATATCTTTAATGTCCCAAAGAGTGGCTGTGCTTTTATTGGAAATAATAGATATGCTTGCGACAATAAGGTTTTAAATTTTGTAAACCATTCTTGCGAGCCAAATAGCCTGCTTGATATTGAAGTAGAAGAACCGTGCTTGATTTCATTAAGAGATATTAGTGCTGGCGAAGAAATAACCTGTGATTATAACAGGACGGAAGTTGGTGGGACTAAAGTTAAATGCACTTGCGGAAGTAAGAATTGTAAGGGATATTTTTTAAGAAGAGAATAATGAAAAGGAGCTGAAATGCTCTTTTTTGCTTGCCCGTCCGAAGCCCGCAGGCGAAGGCGGGTTGCTCCCTGCTCGCCTTGGGTGTGGCGACAATGCAAACCCAAAATTGGATTTTGGGTGATTTTTTGGTAATATAAAATATATGGAAAAGGAAATAAAAAAAGGGGAAATAGTTATTTATAAATCTGCCGACAACAAGGTGCAGGTTAACGTTTCCTTTTCACTTAAAAATTATTACTAATCTAATCAAATAGTTATTGCTTTCTGGAAATAATTATAATTCCGTAATTTGTCCCATAGTCGGGATTTCAACTGGAATTTCCGGCAACTCTTTTTTCAAAATTGCTTTAAATATTGTTGCTTGAGGTAACTCTGTGTGTACTAAAAATATTCTTTTTAGCTGACTTAGGTTTTTTATGTATTCAAGTAAGCCGTTTTGGTCGGCGTGGGCGCTGAATTCGTTTAGGGTTATTATTTTTGCCGCAACATTGTAATTTTCTCCGTAAATTTTTACGTTTTTTACTCCTTCTTGTAATTTTCTGCCCAGAGTATTTTCGGCTTGGTAGCCGGTTATTAAAACAACATTATTATAATCTGAAATATTATTTTTCAAGTGGTGCAGGACTCTTCCGGATTCCGCCATTCCCGACGCGGAAATAACCATAAATGGGCCCTCTTTATTGTTTAAAGATTTTGATTCTTCAACGCTTTTTACGTAAATTAAATTTTTAATCATAAATGGGTCGCTTCCCTTGTTGCCGAAATCTTTCCAAAATTCATCGTTGAAATATTTGGTATATTTTGAAAATACTTCTGTTATGTTTTCAGCTAAAGGGCTGTCAATGTAAACCGGCAAAGAGGGGGCTAAATTTTCATCGAAAAGTTTATGCAAGAGATAAATAATTTCTTGGGTTCGTCCTAATGAAAATGCGGGAACAATAACTTTGCTTTTGTTTTTTACGGCTTCAATAATTACATTTTTAAAATCTTCTGTTGCGTCAGAAACCGGTTTATGAATTCTGTTGCCGTAAGTGCATTCGGTTAAAATTGTATCGGTGTTTTCTGTTACTTCTTCCGGAGAACGTAAAATTGGAGAAGATTCCCGTCCAAGATCTCCTGTGAAGATTAAGGTTTTGGTTAAAGCATTTTCAGTGATTTCAATAAATATTACCGAAGATCCAAGAATATGTCCGGCGTCATATAATTTGAACCGAACATTTTCGTTTAATCGCGTCCATTTGTTGCTGATTCTAAAATATTCAACGGGTTCAAAGCGCTCAATTGTTTTTTCAACATCTATTTTTGTATAAATCGGAATAATTCTGTCGACTTCTTTAATGACGTGTTTATTGAAGTATTCTGCATCACTTTCCTGAATTTCTGCCGAATCCAGCAGAATATATTTTGCAATTTCGGCGGTTGCCGGAGTGCAATAAATTTTTCCTTCAAATCCGTTCTTTACCAAAATGGGAAGCGTTCCGCAGTGATCCAAGTGCGCATGTGAAAGTATCACAGCATTAATTGTTTTGGCATCAAAAGGAAGTGTTCTGTTTTGTTGGTTGGATTCGCTTCTTTTTCCTTGGTATAGACCGCAATCTAAAAGTAAATTATAGCCGTTTGTTTGTATGAGATGTTTTGAACCTGTGACGTTTTGCGCCGCTCCTAAAAAATTTATTTTCATGTTTTTATTTTAACACAAAACGCAACATTGGTGTATAATTAACTAATATGATAATTACGCAAATAATAATATTTTTTATAGCCTGCTTTATTGGATATGTTGTCGGCAGGTGGGGGGACAACTATGTTAATTTTTGGATGAGGGATCCTAAATGGACTCCCCATCATTGGATTTACGGGGCTTTGTTGATGGCAGTGGCATTTTTTATAAAAGATAATTTAAATTTTTGGGTGTTTTCTTTTGGTCTGGGCGTTCTTGTAAGTGATTTAAAAGACTTTATGAAATTTAAAATTATTGGTTCTGACAACAAAAATAAAGAGAAAGTAAAGTTTTGGAACATAGACTAAGCGAGCAAAACAAAAACACCCTTCGATTTTGCTCAGGGTGTTTTTTGTGTTTAGATTATGATAAATGTTTTGAAACTAATTTTGTCATTTCAAACATATCTACCACTGCTTTTCCGCCAAAAACTGTTTTTAGTTTGGCGTCGGCAACAATGTTTCTTTTTGCTTTAGGATCCTGCAAGTTATTTTTCTTAATGTAAACCCAAAGTTTTTTTACAACTTCAGATCTTGGCATTGGACCCTTTCCTACTACTGCTTCTAAATCAGCAGTGAGTTTTAGCGGCTTCATGAAAGCCGAATTTGCTTTTGCTGGCATGAATGTATTATTCGACGTAGTTGATTTAAACCAACAACTATATCGAAAATTAATTATTTTTAATTATTCTACTATAATATTACCATATCCCCTAGGAGAAAACAACTCCACGTCAAATAATTTGATAAATTTCATTTTTTTTGGGACAAAAAAGCCCGCAGACGACCGAAGTCGTACGGGCTCGAGTTCTATTGAAGAACATTATTTTGAAATTTTTACGAGCACCTTTTCATAGAGGCCAGACGGAATTGTCTTGCCATCCTTGGGAGGACACTTGCAGTGGTGGCAATCACGCCCGTGATTTTCGCACTGATGCCAAATATTAGCCAACGACTGCTCTCGGACATCCCCGAAAATTGTTACGTCGTCTCCCGGGCATCGAAGAACGATTCCCCGAGATGTGACATACATTCCGCAAGCAATCTGAACACAGGGAGCACCGCCGGCATAAGATGCAATGCCCTCGTTACGAATTCGCTCCAAGGTTTGAATTCCCTTAGAAATGTTGTATTCGTAGATTTTGGTGTAGAGCTCAATAAGCTCTTCTTCTGACGGAGTAATAAAGTCTCGGTACTCTTTGTCATTTGCCCGACCGCTGCACATTGACGGACAGACGCAAGGGTACATATTACGTTCTCTCGCCCAACAGTAAATTTCGAAGGCTTCTTTGATCGTGATCTTGGTGATCGGAAGCACCGCTAGCGCCAGCCGAGTTGGATTTGGCTGGTTCATTCCGTTGTAGCAGAGCAAATCGATTGCTCTGTTGCGCAGGGCCGTGTAGCCACTGACGTTAACCAGTGAGTCTTGAAGCCCATCGTCGAATGATTGAAAGCTCAGCAAGATGCTGACGTCAAGTTCCGAAACCACTTTTACAAGTTCGTCGGCGGTGCGGATGTTCTCCGATTTGCCGAAGTACTTGCTAGTCAGTTCATTGCTTCCGAGCACATGACCTTTTGTGAAAATACTGGCGTAAATGCCCAGTTCATTCAGATCACGAAGCAAATGCAGGAACCGGGAATTCTCGAACGGCTCTCCGGCTCCGAGAAACTTCACAGTTTTCAAACCCAAGTCTTTTGCCTGACGAACCATCTCAATGGTTTCCTCATACGAAAGAACGGGTCGTCCGCTGGAGTCCACGCTTCCGTTTTTGCGGAAGCACCAAGGGCAACTTAGAGAACAATACTCTCCAAAGTCAATGTCCAAGGTTAAGAGTTTGCCACGATTGGTTTCGAGGAGAGTCATTGGAAATGACCATCCTCTGACATCATTCACGTATTCACTCGGCACGGTGCCGGGATAAACTAACGGAATGCTTGGTACGATTTTCATCGTAGATTCTCCAGGTTAAAGGTGTGTTTATTATCAAATGACTATTTATTATCATAACAAATTATGTCAATTATGTCAATATTTTTATTGATAACGAATTTTGATATAATAATTAAACATGATATTTTCTTGGCTTGCAATCATCATTTTGGCATATTTCTTTTTTAGCTTGTCGTACCTTGGCGACAAGCTACTTTTGTCTAAACCGCAAATCAACGCATCTGCGTATACTTTTTACGTTGGGATTATTAGTATTTTTGTAATTGTATTTATTCCGTTTGTAAAATTTGTTTTGCCGTCTGCAACTTTATTTTTTTGGATTATAACCGATGCCGCAGTTTATATTATTGGAATGTATGCAATGTTTGTTGCTTTGAGAAAATTTGATGTTTCACGGGTGATGACCACGATAGGCGCCACGCAGCCAATTTTTATTTTTGCTTTAACTTGGATTTTTTGGGGGCCTCAAATTTTAGGTAGCATAAATATTTTGGCTTTTATTTTGCTTCTTGTGGGGAGCTTTTTAATTTCTTTTGAAAAGAAGTCCAAATCAAACGGCAGATATTTGCTAATTACCGTTTTGTCGGCGATATTATTTTCTTTGGATTACGTTTTCCAAAAAATTATTTTTTTGCAAACGGGTTTTCTGGAAGGATTTATTTTAATCCGAGTATTTGTATTTATTTTTGCATTACTATTTCTGTTCAGCAAAAATAACCGCAAAGAAATTTTTAAAAAGCAAAATGTTTCAAGCAAACAAAATTGGGTAATTTTTATTGGCACACATAGTTCCGGGGGTATTGCCAATATTTTACAGGCGTTTGCAATTTCATTGGCGCCCGTTGCATTTTTGCCAATCATAAATTCTTCGCGCGGAATTCAATATGTTTTTCTTTTTTTAATGACAATATTTTTATCAATATTCTTTCCAAAGATTTTGAAGGAAAAAACGTCAAAATGGATTTTAATTCAAAAAATAGTTTCTATTGTTTTAATTGTTCTGGGACTGGCATTGTTGGTTTATAACACTTGATTTGAGAGGGAAATAAGGGTATAATTAAGAATAAATATGAATAAAAATATTGTAATAAACGACCCAAATGAGGGCGTTTTAATTGAGGAATTGCAGAAAAGAACCGACATAAAAGCCGAAAGAATAAAACGGCTTTTAGCGCTGCCGGACCTCACAAAAAAAGAAAATTCTCCGGTTAAAATTTTGCTTGACCAAATATTAAAATTGCCAAGATTTGCCGATTTTGATTTGGTTGATTTTCCAAAAATCGTTACAGTTGAACAAAATTTTGATGTTTTAAATGCCCCGCAGAATCATCCAAGCAGACGGGAGTCAGACACTTATTATTTAGATCAAACAAACATTCTTCGCACGCAAACAACTGCAATGTGGCCGTTTTATTTGCGTAAGTCAGAAATTTTTGAAAAATTAAAAAATGACGGACAGATTGCCTGCTTGTCATCGGGAATTGTTTTTAGGAAAGATGAAATAGACAGAAAGCACTTTCCTGTGTTTCATCAAATAGACGGATTGCTTATTTGCAAAAAAGATAAAAAAATAATTACACTGGACGATTTAAAAGAAGTTGAGATTGATATGACTGAAAGTATTTTTGGTAAAGACATTGAATACAGATTTTTGGTTGATTCATTCCCGTTTACGGACCCTTCTATACAAATTGAAATTAAATTTAATGGTGACTGGCTTGAGGTTGTGGGGTCTGGTTTGGTACACTCTCAAGTTCTCAAGAACTTAGGAATAGACCCGGAAATTTATAATGGGTGGGCCTTTGGGTTTGGAATTGAAAGGTTGGCCATGGTAAAATTTGGGATACCAGACATTAGAGTTTTTTGGTCTGAAGATCCAAGAATTACAGGTCAGTTTAAAGATATAAATTCTAAATATAAAGAAGTCAGCAAATATCCTTCAACATATCGCGATATTTCTTTTATTATCGATAAAAGTGTAAATTTAAATAATTATTACGAAATTGTTCGTGACTTTGCAGAAAACTTAATCGAAGAAGTAAAATTAATCGACGAATTTGAAAGCGATAAATTCGGCAAAGACAAAAAAAGCTATACATTCAGAATTACTTACTGCTCGCCCGAAAGAACTTTAATCAACGAAGAAGTAAATAAAATCCAAGAAGAAATCCGCGAAAAAACAAAATTAGATTTGAACGCAGTTTTACGTTAGCCGTCATTGCGAGGAGCGAAGCGACGAAGCAATCTCGCACCTACGCATTAATGCGTAGGTGTGTCATTCCCGCGAAGGCGGGAATCCAGATTTAAAGTAAAAGAAAAAATAAGTTAAAAATAAAAAATGAAACTAAATATAAAATCAAAAGAAGAAGATGTCGAAAAAAAATCGGTTGTAAAACCGGTAGCAAAAAAGGAAGAGCCGAAAAAAGTTGAGAAGAATGCCGAGCCGGTGAAGAAAGAAAAAGCTGAAGAAAAAATAGTGAGGTCGGACCTCACTAAATCTGAAAATAAGATGGAACCTAAAAAGGTTAGGAAAGAGGGGGAGTATACTGCCAAAGATATTTCGGTTTTGAAAGGGTTGGAACCTGTTAGGTTACGTCCCGGAATGTATATTGGAGGAACCGGGCTTGATGGGTTGCACCATTTGATTTGGGAGGTTGTTAATAATTGTTTAGATGAAGCAATTGCCGGATATGCAAAAAACATTGAAGTGGTTTTGTTGCCCGAAAACAGGGTAAGAATTTCTGATGACGGCAGGGGAATTCCGGTTGAAAAACATCCCGACACGGGCAAGTCAACCTTGGAAACTGTTTTAACAACTTTGCATGCGGGAGGAAAATTTGGAGGAGACGCTTATAAGGTTTCCGGAGGTTTGCACGGGGTTGGTATTTCGGTTGTTTGTGCGCTTTCAACTTATATGCTGTCTCACGTTGAAAGAGACGGGGGGGCTTATGAACAGGAATATTTCCGCGGAACTCCAAAAGGTGCAGTCAAAAAAGTTGGTGATTCTAAAAAAACTGGAACTGCACAGACCTTTGATGCTGACCCACAAATATTTTCTGAAATAAAATATGATGCAAAAAAGATTTTAAATTATTTACGTCAACAGGCATATTTAACCAAGGGGGTAAAAATTACTTTTAAAGACGAGCGGAAAAAAGGCGAAGAAAGTAGTTACACTTTTTATTTTGAAGGGGGGATTGCTTCGTATGTTAAATATTTGGTTGTGGGAAACACTCCAAGACATCCGAATGTTTTTTCGTATGTTGGAGAAAAAGATGGAATTGTTGTTGAAACAGCTTTTCAGTACACGCAAGAAATGGAATGCACCGAAGAATCTTTTGCAAATAATATTTATACGGTTGAGGGCGGAACTCACGTTTCGGGTTTTAGAACTGCTTTAACAAGATCTTTAAATGACTATGCAAGACGCGAAGGATTTTTAAAAGAAAAGGATGAAAATTTTACCGGAGATGATGTACGCGAAGGATTAACCGCAGTTGTTTCTGTAAAAATTAGAAATCCCCAATTTGAGGGTCAAACAAAAGCCAAATTGGGAAGTCCCGAAGCTAAAAACGCAGTTGAAGTGGCAACAGCAGAAGGTTTGTCAGATTATTTAGAAAGAAATCCAAGCGATGCAAAGTCAATTATTGAAAATTGTTTGTTGGCAACAAAAGCAAGATTGGCTGCAAAAGCCGCCAGGCAAACAGTTTTAAGAAAAGGCGCCTTGGAAGGTTTAGCATTGCCGGGAAAATTGGCGGATTGCTTATCAAGAAAACCAGAAGAATCAGAAATTTATATTGTTGAGGGAGATTCCGCCGGCGGTTCGTCAAAGCAGGCGCGCGACCGAAGGTTCCAAGCAATTTTGCCGTTAAGAGGAAAAATTTTGAATGTGGAACGCGCCAGGCTCGACAAAATGCTGGCATCAAAAGAAATAAAAGCTTTGATAATTGCCATGGGAACCGGAATTGGCGAAGACTTTGACATAGAAAAATTAAGATACCACAGAATTGTTATTATGACTGATGCTGACGTTGATGGGGCCCACATAAGATGTTTGCTTATAACATTCTTTTACAGGCACTTTAAACCGGTTGTTGATGCAGGCCACATTTACATTGCCCAGCCGCCACTGTACAAAATTTCGTTTGGAAAAAATTCGCAATATGCTTATTCTGACGAACAGCGCGATAAAGTTGTAAAAGAAATTGGAAAAGGGGGAAATGTAAATATACAAAGGTATAAAGGTTTGGGAGAAATGAACCCCGAACAGCTTTGGGAAACAACAATGAATCCCGAAAATCGCACATTGCTTCAGGTAAGTGTCGAAGACGCTCATCAAGCCGATAAAACCCTAGACATTTTAATGGGCGAAGAAGTGGAACCAAGAAAAAAATTCATCCAAACCCACGCTAAAGCAGCCAAAAATATTGATGTATAAAAAATAAAAATAATTATGGTATTTGATCAAATAAAAAAAATTGCAGAATTGAAAAAACTTCAAGATAGTTTCAAAAAAGAGAAAATTACTGTTGAAAAAAGGGGAGCCAGTGTTGTGATGAACGGTAACTTTGAAGTTGAAGAAATTAAATTAAATCCAGAGCTGGATTTGCAAAACCAGCAGGAAGTTTTGAAAAACTGTTTGAATGAAGCTCGTGAAGAAATACAGAAAAAGATGGCTAAAATAATGATGGCTTCGGGAATTGGGTTTTAATATATGTCGCAATTTTATACTGCAAAAAAGACTAAGGGGAATTATGAACCGGGCTCGAAGGAGCCGTTTAAATTGTCGCGTTCAAAAATTGAATTCTTTTTGGAATGTCCGAAATGTTTTTATATGGACAGAAGAATGGGTATTGTGCGACCTCCGGGATTTCCTTTTAATTTAAATTTGGCGGTTGATACATTATTGAAACAGGAATTTGATATTTACAGAGAAAGAGCACTGGTGCATCCTTTAATTAAAAATTACAAAGTGGACGCCTTACCGGAGCCCCATGAAAAATTAAATGATTGGAGAAATACTTTAAAGGGAATACAATTTTTACACAAACCGACAAATTTTTTGGTTTACGGAGCAATTGATGACCTTTGGAAAAATTCGAAAAGGGAGTATATTATTGTTGACTACAAAGCAACTTCAAAATTTGGAAATATTGTTGAGTTGAATAAAACATGGCATGGCGGATATAAGCGTCAAATGGAAATTTATCAATGGCTTTTTAGGCAGAATGGATTTTTGGTGTCTGACACAGGATATTTTGTATATTGCAACGGAAAAACGTATAATAAAGTATTCAACGCAAAACTTGAGTTTGATGTGACTTTGATACCATATAAAGGAGACGGCAACTGGATTGAGAAAACAATTTTTGACATTCACAAATGCTTAAATTCAGATAAAATTCCCGAATCGGGAGATGGGTGCGAATATTGCGAATATATCGGAGCAGTAAACGAGGGATAATTTGGGCTTGACTTATTAATTAGTATCGGCTATTATAACTACATAAATAGCCCCGCTTGCGGGGTTTTAAAAACCATGACAATAACACAAAAAGTAAATTTATTTTTTAAAGAGGTTTGGGTTGAAATGAGAAGAGTAAGCTGGCTTTCACAGAAAGACGTTTTAAGATATACGTTAATTGTGCTTGGGGTAACAATTTTTGCCGCCGCATTTTTGGGCGGATTGGATTATATTTTTACAACAGCAATTAAATATTTTATTCTTAAATAGTTTTTAATACACATGGCAAAGCAACAAATAGAACAAGATCGAAATTGGTATGTTATACATACTTATTCGGGATACGAAGACGCGGTTGCAAAAAATCTTAAGCAAAGGATTGAATCTTTGAGCATGGAAGATAAAATTTTTAATGTAATTGTTCCGAAAGAAAAAAAGATTAAAATAAAAAATGGAAAAAGAAAAACAGTTGAAGAAAAAATTTACCCGGGATATGTTTTGGTTGAAATGACAGTTACAGATGAGTCATGGTATGTTGTTAGAAACACGCCAAGAGTTACAGGATTTTTGGGAGCGGGAACAACTCCAATTCCAGTTTCAAAATTGGAAATGGAGGACTTAATGAGGAGAATGCAAACGGGCGAACCAGAGTTTACAATTGATTTTGAAATTGGAGCTACGGTAAAAGTTAATGATGGACCCTTTAAAGGATTTGAAGGAAAGGTTTCTGAAATTGATAAAGAAAGAGGAAAGATAAAAGTTTTGGTAAATATGTTTGGAAGAGACACGCCGGTTGAATTGGATTCATTACAAATTAAAAAAACAGGAGAATAATAATCGCTCGGCAATCAATTTATTCTCGGCAGACATCGCTAATCGCTCTGAAAGCCTCGAAAAATTAATTGCCTCGCTAAAACTAAATATTGCTTTTTTGCCCGATCTGTTTGGCTCTGGTAAATAACATAGTATTTAGAAAAAAATATGGCAAAAGAAATTAAAGCTACAGTAAAAGTGCAAATTGCAGCAGGAAAGGCAACTCCGGCGCCTCCAATTGGACCGGCATTGGCTCCTCACGGATTAAACATTGCTGAATTCTGCCAAAAGTTTAACGCCGCAACACAGGCAATGGCCGGATTTATAATTCCAGCCGAGGTAACAATTTATAAAGACAGAACATTTACCTTTATTTTAAAAACACCTTTGGCCTCGCAATTATTGTGCAAAGCCGCAGGAATCGAAAAAGGTTCGGGCGTTCCAAATAAAACAAAAGTTGGCAAAGTCACCAAAGCCCAATTAAAAGAAATAGCCGAAAAGAAAATGCCGGATTTAAACACAACAGACATTGAGCAGGCAATGAAGATTATCGCCGGAACTGCAAAGAATATGGGGATAGAAGTGGTTGGTTAATACGCAATAAAATCTATAAAAATCAAGAGTTAAAAGCTCTTGCTTTTTATTTTGGCAAAATGGTAGAATGGGACTACATAAAAAATAATATTAAAATAAAAAATATGTTAAGCGTATCCAACCCAAAAACAAAAAGATTAAGCTGGGATGAAACTTTTATGAATTTGGCCTCTATTGTTGCAAAAAGAGCCGCCTGTAAATTTCATGAAGCCGGAGTGGTTTTAGTTGATGAAAATAAAAGAATTGTTTCTGTTGGTTATAACGGGCCCACCGAAGGAGATTATCATTGTTTGGAGTTTGGTTGTGCAAAAGTTGACGGAGATCCTGAAACAAAAAAATTGAAGCGATGCCGCGGGGCTCATGCAGAAATAAACGGAATAATTAATGCTCAAGATACAACAAGACTGCGGGGTGCAACCGCGTATTCTTTGCTTTTTCCTTGTTATGATTGCATGAAAGCTTTTAATAACGCCGGCATAAAAGAAATTGTTTATGCAAATGAATATAAACGAATTCAAACGGGCGGGGAAAAACACGAAGAAGAAAGAGAGGCGTGGGAATTGGCTGAAAAAAGAGGAATAAAAATCAGAAAATACGAAGGAAAACTTTTGGGAGACGAACTATTGGTTGAAGATAAAAAGAATGAGACAATAAAAAACAAAGATGATGAAATGATTTTGGTTGTGCCAAGAGATTTGCTTTTTGAAAAAGAAATTTGGTGGGGGCTAAAAAAAGATAATTTGAATTATTATTTGGATTTGATAAAAACAAATGCCATATTTAAAAGAAGGGGAGATATGGAAAATAATCCTGCGTTTAAACAAATAATTCCATATATGCTCTTTAGTTATGAAAATAAATTCTTTGCATATAAATATTTGGCGAATGCTGGTGAACAAAGACTTGTTAATAATAATTATCAATTGGGAGTGGGCGGACATATGAACAAAGAGGATATAAATGGAACCGCCGATATTTTGGAAACCGGAATGATGAGGGAGTGGGATGAAGAAGTTGATTTTAAAGGAAATTTTTTGCAGAAAAATTTTGTTGGAATAATTAACGATGATTCAAAGCCCGTTGAACAGGTTCATTTGGGTTTGGTTTATCATTTTATTGGAGATAGTCCGGATATACATGTTAAAGAAACAGATAAAATGGAAGGAAAATTGCTTGAAATGAAAGATTTGTCGGCTGATAAAATTGATCACAGCGTTTGGATGCAAATAGTTTACAAAGATTATTTATCGAAATTGTAAAATATGGAAAAAGGAAAATTTTTTGTTTTTGAAGGAATTGACGGATGTGGCAAGGCAACACAAACTAAATTATTGGCGGAATATTTCAGGCAAAAAGGTTTTGAAGTTGAAAAAATTGATTTTCCCCAGCACGGTCAAAGGTCATCGGCAATGGTTGATGATTATTTGACCGGAAAATATGGAACTTCTGAGGATGTCGGGCCAGAAATTGCTTCAATTTTTTATGCAACCGACAGATATGACGCAAGTTTAAAAATAAAAAAATGGCTGGACGAAGGCAAGATTGTAATTTCTGACAGATATTTGGTTTCCAACATTGGGCATCAGGGAGGCAAGATTAAAGATAAGTCTGACTGGAAGAAATATGTCAATTGGCTTTATAATTTGGAATACGGAATTTTTAAAATTCCAAAGCCGGATTATACTTTTATTTTAAAAACATCTGCGGAATTTTCTCTGAAACTTTCAAATAACATTACAGATTATGATAAACAGCAAACGCGAATAAATTATTTGGGGGATACAACCAAACAGGACATTCACGAAAAAAACAAAAGTCATCTGGAAAATGCGCTAAATTCTTATTTGATGGCGGTCGCGGAATTTCCGGAAGATTTTGAAGTTATTGAATGCTTGGAAAACGGAGAAATGCTTCCGGCAACCGTAATTAATGAAAAAATTATTAATATAATTGAGGGAAAATCATTAAAGAATAATTCTATGGCAAAAATTTTACAAAATGAAGGCGATTACAAAATTTTGGCAATTATGACGGGGCTGGAAGGTCAGGCGCCATTGCAGTTAATTGAAACTGCAGGACGAACCGCATATCAGAGTCGAGATAAAATAAACGAAGAATCTGCTTTAAAATTTGCTAAAGCTTTGAGGGTTCGCGGGCACGAATCAGTTTTTGAGCATTCGGCAATGACCGTGGAATTTAATAATGTTTCCCGCGGTTTAACACATGAACTTGTTCGCCACAGAATTGCCGCATTTACGCAAGAATCAACAAGGTATGTTGATGAAAAAGATTTTCGGGTTGTGGCTCCGCCAAATAAAGATGTTGAAGAAAAATTAGTTGATCTTGTATTTCCTTCGGGAAACGCCGGATTGAATGTTTCTTTAAAAGTTTCTTACAAAGACTGGATTGAATTGAACGAGCAAATGTATAAAGGTTTGCGCGAGAAAGGTTGGGCCCCACAGGATGCAAGACAGGTTTTGCCAACAGGTATTGAATCGCAAATTGTTGTAACCGCAAATCTGCGCGAATGGCGTCACATTTTTAAAATGCGATGTGCAATTGATGCACATTGGGAAATAAGGCAAGTAATGGTAAAATTATTAAAAGACGTTCAGCAAAGAATTCCGATTTTATTCGACGATTTTGAATTTGCACCAGACGGCCAAAGCACAACATTAGTAAAACCGCAATTTAATTAGTATATTTATTGAATATGGCATACAAAACAACAATTGGACTGGAGATTCACGCGGAGCTGAAGACAAATTCAAAAATGTTTTGCTCGTGCAAAAATGATCCCGATGAAAAACGAGTAAATTATAATATTTGTCCGGTTTGTACGGCTCAGCCGGGAACTTTGCCTGTTGCAAATGAAGAGGCAATAAAAAAGGTTATTAAAACCGGACTGGCTTTGAATTGTAAAATTGCGGAAGATTCTAAATTCGACCGTAAAAATTATTTTTATCCGGACTTGCCAAAAGGTTACCAGATTTCCCAGTACGATCAACCCTTGTGCGCCGGAGGTTTTTTGGAAATTGATGGACACAAAATTAGAATAACACGAATACATATAGAGGAAGACACCGGAAGTCTGGCACATCCTGAAGGCGCCGATTACTCTTTAGTTAATTTAAACCGGGCAGGAGTTCCGTTGATGGAATTGGTCACAGAGCCCGATATTGTCTCGGGAATTGAGGCGCGAAAATTTGCCGAAGAACTGCAAAGAATTTTTAAATATCTTGAAGTTTCTGATGCTGATATGGAAAAAGGCCAGATGAGAGTTGAGGTAAATATTTCCGTAAGTAAAAATAATAAATTAGGTACTAAGGTGGAGATAAAAAATCTTAATTCGTTTAGGGTTGTTGAAAAGGCAGTTGATTTTGAAATTGCCAGGCAAGAAGAAGTTTTAGAAGCGGGAGAAAAAGTTGTGCAGGAAACGCGCGGATGGCACGACAAAAAAGAAATCACTTTTTCACAGAGAGAAAAAGAAGAGGCGCATGACTACAGGTATTTTCCCGAGCCAGATTTGCCGCCGATGCATTTTGATGGAAAATTTTTTGAAGGAATAAAAGCAACTCTGCCGGAATTGCCCCAACAGAAAAGGGAAAGATTTTTTAAAGAATATGGGTTAGATGAAAAACCGGTGGAGTTTTTTGTGGACAACAAAGATTTGAGCGAATACTTTGAAAAAGTTATCTCGGAATTTGATGCATGGTTGGCCGCTTCCACCTCTGATAAAGCTACGGCGAGGCAAGGGAAACAAAAATTGTATAAGCTTGTGGCAAATTATTTAATTTCTGATGTTCAGGGATTAATGCAGGGCAAAAATTTTGTTGAAGCTGAATTTAAAATTACTCCGGAAAATTTTGCTGAGTTTGTAAAAATGATTTATAAAAATGAAATTTCCAGCAAAGTAGCAAAAACTGTTTTGGTTGAGATGTTTAACACAGGAGTTGATCCGTCAAGTTTTGTTGATGATAATAATTTAAGGCAAATGTCTGATGACTCTGAGCTTGAGAAAATTATCAAAGTAATTATAGAAAAAAATCCGAAAGCAGTTGAGGATTATAAAGCAGGAAGCAAAAACTCAATACAATTTTTGGCGGGTCAGGTTATGAAGGAAACTCGTGGCACCGCAAAACCTGAAACGGTACAAAAAATCCTAAAGAAAATTCTTTAATAAATTATTTACTTCTTTATAATTTGTTATCCAGTTTATATTTTTATCTCTTTTAAACCACGTCATTTGGCGTTTGGTGTAGTGCTCGGATTCAATTTGAATTTTGTTTGTCATTTCATCATTTGTGATTTTATTTTGTAAATATTGTGCGACAAAGCGGTATTCTAATCCAAATTCTTCCAATCTTTTCCATGACAAAATTTTGTGGAGTTTTTTAACTTCATTTAACATCGCATCGCCTTTAATCCTTTTTAATAATCTTTTGGCGATGTTTTTTTTAAGCTCCTCGGGAGACTTCTTTATGCCTAGCTGTAAAATGTAAAAATTAGACGGTTTCTGCCCAAGGGTTGATACCGGCCTTTTCGTTTTTAGGACTATCTCCAATGCCCTTATAACGCGCCGTTGGTTGTTCTGGTCAATATTAGCGGCCCTTGCAGGATCAATCCTTGTAAGCTCTTTTACGAGGTCAGGTAGGGGTTTTAGCTCTAATTTTTTCCTAAGTGCCCAATCAGGCTTTACCTTCGGAATAACAATGCCGTCCACAATGGATTGTATATAAAAACCGGTTCCGCCGACTAAAATCGGCAGCTTTCCACGCTTTTGAATGTTTTTAATGGCTTTCAAAGCCAGCTTTTGGTATTGGGCGACTGTAAACCTTTTTTTTGGATTTGCCACATCCAGCATCCAGTGGGGAATTCCCGCCATCTCTTTTTTTGTAACTTTTCCCGAACCAATGTCCATTCCTTTGTAAACCTGCCGTGAATCAGCCGAAACAATCTCCCCATTATATTTTTTGGCGAGTTTTATTGAGAGACCTGTTTTACCTGAAGAGGTCGGTCCCAAAATTACTATTAGTTTATTTTTTGATAATTTCTCCATTTAGCGTAAAGGGTTTTGCTTCGGTTATTTTTACTTTTATAAGTTTTCCCAAAATTTCTTCTTCCGATTTTATTTTGATGGTTTTGTAGTGCTCGTTTTTTCCGAAATAATTATCATCACGCTTGCTGTCTATCAAAACAGTCGTTTCTTTGCCAACCAATTTTTTATTTTTTTCCAAAGCGGTTTGTTTTAAAATTTCAGTCAAAACTTTTTCACGGCGTTTTTTTTCTTCCCACGGGACGTCATCTTTTAATTTTGCTGCCGCAGTTCCAGTGCGCGGAGAATATTTGTTTATATATGCCATGTCGTATTTTATATCACGAAATAGTTTTGCGGTGTTTTCAAATTGTTTTTTTGTTTCTCCGGGGAAGCCCACAATTATATCGGTTGAAATTGTGATGCATGGAATTTTCTCCCGAAGTTTTTTTATTTTATTTTTATAATCCGCAACAGTGTAATGCCGGTTCATTGCTTTTAAAACTTTATCGTCGCCGGCCTGCACAGGTAAATTTAAATATGGTGTGATTTTTCCTCCTACTGCTAAAGTTTTAATAACCCTGTCATTAAAATCTTTCGGATGCGATGAAGTAAATCTTATCCAAAAATTCCCCGGGATTTTGTTGACAGCTTTTAATAGTTCAGAAAAATTTGTTTTACCGTCCTTGTAGCTGTTTACGTTTTGCCCGAGTAGCCAGACCTCCTTGTATCCTTTTCTAATAAGATTTTTTACTTCTAGAATTATTTCTTTTGACGATCTTGAAACCTCTCTTTCTCTGGCGTAGGGCACAACGCAATAGGCGCAAAAATTGTTGCAGCCGGTCATAATGGGAACGTTGGCGGAAAATTTCGAGGAATATTTTGGTGCAATGTCCAGATAATCGCCGGTGTCCTCTGATTTCTTATTTTTGAGAATCGCGGGCAGTTTTTTGATTTCTTTTATATTAATTACAAAATCAAAAATTTCAGAAAATGTTTTCGCGTCTTTTTTTAAGATGCACCCTGTTAAAATTGTTATTGGTTTTTTCCAGCCCGAGGCTGGTCCGCCTAGGGCGGAAAATTTTTCAACAAGCCCGTGAACGCGGTTGACTGCCGACTGCCGAACAGAACACATAACGATTGCAATCAAATCCGCCTCGTTTATATTTGAGGTTTGTTTGTATCCTACTGATTCCAGAACAGCAGAAAAGCGTTCGGCGTCAGAAATATTCATTTGGCATCCGAAGACAATAATGTGGTATTTCATGGGCTTTACTTTACAACAAAATTTCGATTTTGAAAAGTATTGCGCTTTGATTGTTGCGGAGTTAAACTATAATATTATGTGCGGAATTATTGCTTATCTGGGCAAAAAACAAGCCTTTTCCATACTAATTAACGGTTTAAAAAAGCTGGAATACCGGGGATATGACTCGGCTGGCATTTGTGTTGCAGACAATCATCAATTATTCGTTGCCAAAAAAAGAGGCAAGGTCGCAGAGCTGGAAAAAGAATTTTTAAAGGAGTACGGAATATGTTCTGTAGACGGCAGCTGTTGCGAAAAACGGACCGAGCTGGAAGGAGCTAAAGGAACCATGGGCATAGCCCACACTAGATGGGCCACGCACGGAGAACCCAGCGAAATTAATGCGCACCCGCATTTTGACTGCAAAAAAGAGATAGCGGTTGTCCATAACGGAATTATTGAAAATTATAATGCCCTGAAAGAAATTTTGGAAAAAGAAGGGCATATTTTTATTTCCAGAACCGACACTGAGGTTTTAAGCCATCTGATAGAGAAGTTTTATGATAACAATTTGGAGGAAGCTGTCATTAAAGCATTAAAACTTGTAGAGGGAACCTTTGGAGTTGGAGTAATTTCCAAAAAGGAAAATAAAATAATAGTTGCCAGAAGGGGCTCTCCGGTTGTTTTGGGAATCGGAGAATGCGAGAATATAGTCGCTTCCGACGCCGTTGCGGTTTTGCCGTTTACAAAAAAGGTTATATATTTGTCGGATGACGAGATGGTCGTGCTGACTGAAAATAACTATGAAATCAAAAACCTTAACGGGCAAAGCGTTGAAAAAATAATTGATGAAATAAAATGGACCGCCAACGAGATAGAAAAAAAGGGATACAAGCATTTTATGCTGAAAGAAATTTTTGAACAGCCGGTTGCCATAGAAAATACTTTGCGGGGGAGAATAGACGGGGATTTTAATGTAAAACTTAGCATTGATATTGATTTAAAGTCGGTAAAAAGAATCGTTATTGCCGCCTGCGGAACTGCCTGGCACGCCTCATTAATCGGAAAATATTTAATCGAAAAAATTGCCGAGGTTCCTGTTGAAGTTGATTATGCATCGGAGTTCAGATACCGGAATCCCATCGTAGGTCCGTCAGATTTATTTATGGTAATTTCCCAATCGGGAGAAACAGCTGATACTTTGGCCGCTTTGAGAGAAGCTAAGGCTAAAGGCGCAAAAACTTTGGGCATAATCAATGTGGTTGGATCTACAATAGCCAGGGAAGTTGATTCGGGAATTTATTTGCATGCCGGACCGGAAATTGGAGTGGCAACCACAAAAGCTTTTTCCTGCCAAGTGACCGCCTTGGTGCTGTTCGCATTATATTTAGCCCAGAATAAAGGCAAAGAAATCGGAAAATGTTTTTTTGATGAAATATATTCTTTGCCGAAAAAAATCGGGGAAGTTCTGTCCCAGTCTGAAAAAATAATTTCTTTGGCTCAAAAATTCAAGGAGAGCAAAAATTTTATTTATCTTGGCAGAGGCGTGAATTTTCCTGTCGCGCTGGAGGGCGCTTTAAAACTTAAAGAAATTTCTTATATACATGCGGAAGGATATCCTGCGGCGGAAATGAAGCATGGGCCAATTGCGCTTGTGGATAAAGAAATGCCCGTATTTTTTATTGCCACGAAGGACCATACTTATACAAAGATTTTAAGCAATATGGAAGAGGTGAAGGCGCGCGGGGGAAGAATAATAGCCCTGGTTAATGAAAAAGACAAAGATATATTGAATTTAACAGAAGACTTTATAGTAGTTCCAAAGTGCAGCGAAGAATTGATGCCGATAATAAATACAATCCCATTGCAGATATTGGCATATCATATTGCCGACCTGAAAGGCCTGGATGTCGACAAACCTAAAAATTTAGCAAAGTCAGTAACAGTAGAATAATGCAAATTAAAAAGGCAACAAAAAAATATTTGAACGGAATTGTAAAAATTGCATCGGAAAATTTTTCCGGCCTGAAAGATAAAAACAATGCAAAAAAATGGGTAAGGTGCAATTTTTCGGCTTTTCCAAGAACCCAATATTTTGTTGCCGAAGAAAATAAAGAAATTTGCGGTTATATTCTTTGGATAGAGAAGGGCGGTTTTAGAAATGAATCTGTCTTTGAATTGGAGCAAATAGCCGTCGGCAAAAAATTTCAGGGACAGGGGATTGGAACAAAGCTAATAACAGAGTCTTTGCCTGAAATTAAAAAATATTTAAAGAAAAGAGGGGCAGTTTTAAAAGCAATAGAAGTCACGACAGGAACAGACAATAAAGCACAGAGTCTTTATAAAAAAACATTGGGCGCGGAAATAGAGTGCGTTGTGAAAAATCTTTTTCGTGGGGATGAGGTTATTATGATTGCGCGTCCGAACGATTAGTGAGACGATAATAAATAAAATCTAAAAAAAATCCGCTGAGTGCGGACTTTTTACTTTAAAAATTATCGTATTTCTTCTTTTCTTTCTTTGATGAAATTTCTCCAGCGTTCAATAAATTCCACAAAGGCGGAAAAAGGCATGTCAATCAAAGCGTTAAAAAATGCGGCGAAGGCGTTGTATTGTTT
>Ga0114951_10001101_pt1 | contig 34890 bp, 38 predicted proteins | sample AM7aDNAmetaG_FD_88677 | JGI IMG/M metagenome (GOLD analysis project Ga0114951, IMG submission 88677) | Freshwater microbial communities from Finland to study Microbial Dark Matter (Phase II) - AM7a DNA metaG | ecosystem: Environmental > Aquatic > Freshwater > Lake | place: Finland: Lake Alinen... | reverse complement strand
TACATCGGCCGCACGCCGCGAGACTTCCTTCATAAGTGCCGTGCGTACAGACGCTAGTTGTTCAATTTCATTGATGACCTGCCGGAATGCCGGGCTCCCCCCCCGTTTCATCATCGGAAGCAGTTTCTGCTTTGGAAGCCGCATGTATTTCCTGGAAAAAGCAGGGTTGATGGTCCGGTGCCATTCGAGTGCCCGTTCGGTCAGGACATTTGAGACTTCGTCCAGCTGGTCAAGCGTCCGCACCATCTGCAGTAACTCTGCGTCCCTGCTTTCGTACTGCCGGGTGATCCCCGCATCGGCAAGGTAGAAGCAGAGCTCCCGCAATTTCCTGATATATTCCTCGCGATCGTGTGTGAAACTGCATGTACCGGCATCTCTCCAATCAAACGGGACAAACGTCGCAGGAGAGAATTTGAGGGATTCAAGCCGTTTTCCCAGGGCCTCCGGCCCTCCCCGGTATGGTGCACACCCATGTTCATCTACATCGCCAAACCAGTACGACTGCATGGGATAACGTGGGTTATTCCCAACTATTATATTAGTGCACCAAGACCGTCCCCCACAACCCTGACACCAGAAATTTCCGGCGGGTATTTCCTCGTCAGATACCCCCAATTCCAAAAGAATAGAGGATGACCGGTACCATGATCGCCCCCATGCAAAACACCCGGGAAATATTCACCATCCCGGGGATGAGTCCCACAATGGCAGCGAGGACCAGTATACAGAGACCGAATGGCCCGGAAATTAGGAAACTGATCAGGATAATAAGTCCGATTGCAGAATAATTCAGCAACTTCCCATCTATCCCGTTCAACCGGTCGGCATACCCCGACAGCCAAATGGTCACCGGGTATGCGATGCACGCAGCAAGTGCACCAGATACCAGCAGGGATGCCATGGACGGTGCTCCGATCGATGAGATAGCCGCCATCACGCCATTGCGCTCTCTGCCGATTGCAAACAGGGCGGCAAGCCCGATAATTGCATTCGCCGTGTTTGCCGCACTCGTGGAAAATATATAGGCCCGCCTGTCACGCCGGTAATCCGTCTTCGAACAGAGTACCGCATTTGCGGTTGCATTCGAAAGCCCGGGTAGCCAGCCGACGATAGTACCGGCAACGGTCCCTGTCACGGTCCCTTTCCCAATCTCACCCCGCGTCATCCGGATCCCACTGAACCGCTGTGCCGGCACAGGCTCCCGCGAGGAGAACAGGAGTACTGATATCCCGAACATCCCCGTCAGCAGGGGCATCAGTACCCCTGATTCTCCCAGCGTATGCCATCCGAGAAATGCGTACCGGAGTGTGAATATCCCCAGAAGGCTGGATACCCCGAAAATTATCAGCGCCCAGCCCGGGGCTTCACTTGTTACTACCAGGTAACCGATTACCGCTATCAGTATGATACCCACCCACCAGTCGATGTAAGGCTGAAGCGGGGGGAGTATGAAGAACAGGAGTATCGAGATGGGTATCGATAGTATGACCGCACAGGCACTCCCAAGTGCCGCGATCCTCACCGCCTCCTGTCCTTTCCCTTCAAGACAAAGCATATGGGACGGCAGCACGGACAGCGCGGTTTCCGGGTCCGGGATACCGAGGAAGGTACTTGGGATGCTGTCAAGAAATGTATGGGTGATCAATGCAGAAAACATTGTCGCGGTAAGTGCTTCGGCACCAATCATCGGGAGGAGGATTGCCTGCATACCGAGCAGGGAGGCCGCAAGGGTGTTTGAATGAACACCGGGAAAAAGCCCGCTGATTATCCCAAGGAACACCCCGGCCAGCGTACCGGCGATGATACCAATCATTGGGTATGCTTGGGAAGGCCGGGGATAAAGGAATCGAAATGCATACTGTGATATGTGAGAGGGGTGATGATATGGCAATGAAGATCGCGATCACCCGACTGAAAGGGAAAGATGAGAAGGATCAGGAGTACTGTGCCAGTTATGGTCACGAATGCTTCATCGTTTCCCCACTGACCGCGAAGGTCCATGATGACCGGGTTGCCTCCTTTGTAAAAGCTGTTGAGCGGGATGATTTTGATTGCATTTTCTTCACAAGCGCACTGCCGGCACAGATTATCGCACCGCTGATCACCCGGCGGCCAAGGGTCATTGCAATCGGCCCACAGACCGCCAGGGTCCTGAAGTCCCATGGTGTTGATTGCGAAACGCTGCCCACATATTATTCCAGGGATTTCGTCCCCTACCTCGGGAACTGGACAAAAGGAAAGAGAATCGGGATACCAAGAGCTGACGTCCCCAATCCAGATCTTCTCGAGGCAATTTCGAGAGCAGGGGGCATTGCGACAGAGATCAGGTGCTACTCTCTGGTGCCGACAGGGCAGGTACTGGACTTAAAAGATGCAGATGCAATTCTTTTTACCAGTGCGATGTCTTTTAAACAGGCAAAATGGAGGCGCAGCCCTGATCTGCTTGTCATTGCAATCGGGGATGTGACCGCATCTGTGATGGTGGCAGAGGGTACACGCCCCGATGTCGTCGGGGATGGATCATTGGAAGGGACCCTCCAAAAACTGAATGAATATCAGAAAAGAACAGAATAATCAAGTGGAGATGCAATTGGAGACAAATTATTCCCAGGTACCACAAATAGACAGGCCGGGCCCGGAAGTACCTGCACCGGAAGCGGAGATCCCATCCGGAATCCTTGTTATCGACAAAACCAGGGGCCCCTCAAGTCACCAGGTAACCGCATGGGTAGGGAAAATGCTTCATGTACATGTGGGCCACAGCGGGACCCTCGACCCCCAGGTATCAGGGGTACTGCTGGTCATGCTCGGGAGGGCCGTCCGGCTCGCACCCCTCCTTTTACAGCACCAGAAAGAATATGTCTGCCTGATGAGACTCCATGGCGATACTACACGGGAGCGCCTGGATGAAGTGATGCGGGAATTCACCGGGAGAATATACCAGAGACCCCCACGGAGAAGTGCCGTAGCCCGGAACTTAAGGATACGGACCATTCACTCCCTCATTATCCTTGATTTCGAGGAGCGGCTTGTCCTGTTCAGGGTCACGTGCGATGCAGGGACTTATATCCGATCCTTATGCCACCATATCGGCCTCGCCCTGGGGACCGGGGCACACATGCAGGAACTCAGGAGGACAAGGTCTGGTGGGTTCGATGAAAGCGATGCATATTCACTCCATGACCTTGCGGACGCAGTATCTGCCTTATCGAAAGGAGACAGTTCACTGCTCCGGAAAATGATTCAGCCCATTGAAGCAGGGGTCCGTGATCACCCGGGCATCACGATCCGCGGGTCGGCAGTCGACGCGGTGGTGAGGGGTGCTGCACTCGCAGGTGTTGGCGTGATACAGTCTGACCAGTTCAGGAAAAAGGATTTAATTGCGATTAAAACAGAAGCAGGGGAGTTTGTCGGCATCGGCGAGGCCCTGCTTGATTCAGCCCGGATTGTCCCCGGGAAGCCAGGTCTCGTTGTTGCACCGAGAATTGTATTCATGGTACCAGGGACTTATCCGAAAGGGTGGAAAACACACAAGACAGAGGTAAAACCGTAAAAGTTCAGGGATTTCTGGCAACCCATGCCAATCCCGGCAGTCATCATACTGCTTGCGCGAACACCTTTGCACCCCGGGTATCAGGAGATATTCCCGGCTCCACGGGAGGTCCGGGGAGATAGCATTAAAAAAATTCCGATGTAATACTAGGGATACACTTTTGCTGAGGTAGTCTAGACCGGTAGGGCGCAGGCCTGGAAAGCCTGTGGGGCGTCCAGCCCCTCGGGAGTTCAAATCTCCCCCTCAGCGTTCTTTTTGCAAACTTTAAACTGCGGTTTTGAAGATGGCTGTCTTGCGCACATCCCCTGGAATCACCGGGTCCCTATGTATGAATTTGATCCCGGGTTCGAAGAGTCGCAGCATTTGTTAACGACAGCTCTCAATCGGTCATTTCAAACCCGGTGTGATGCCGCAATATCCTTTTGATGCGACTACTTCAATTCCCCGACACCGGATATCTGCGGGACATCACATCCATTGGAATGGCAAAAAAAGAGAATTGCCCCGATTAAGCGGGGAAGGGCACTCTATCCTGAGCTGACAGTGAGGCCGATGCCAGCACAAGGATGCGACCAGGAATGGTCACACCGTGCACCAGGCACTGCAGGCATTCCATTCATTCCCGATAATACACAACCCTAATTTAACAGGAACTGCCAGCCTTTCTTCCCAGTTCGAATGCTTTCATGTTGATATCCAGTGTTTTCGGTGGCACGAGACGGCTGACAGACTGGACAATGGATTCGGTTTTTAGCGGAAGGAACTGTGATGCGGCCCCCATCATCACAATATTCTGGGTAAGAGGACTGCCCGCCTGCCTCGCAAGACCTTCTGCGTCAATGACGCAGAGTTCATACTCCGAAAGCCGACCGATGATCTCCTGATCGGTCGGGACTAAAATGCCCTGCGTGAACACCGATGTAGGGAGAACCATACGGCCGTTTGTGATAATTTTCCCACCCGGCCGGAGGTAATACGAATAACGGAGTGCCTCGAGCAGATCGAACGCAATAATCAGATCCGCAGTCCCAGGTGCAATAAGAGGGCCAAAAGTTCCACCTATCCTGATATGGCTCTCAACCGAACCCCCGCGCTGTGCCATACCATGGGTCTCGGCACCTTTCACCGGGCGGTTTTCGATCATGCAGGCTTCCCCCAGGATATTCGATGCAAGGATTGTCCCCTGCCCTCCGATCCCGACCACCAGGATATCATAACTCTCCTTCATTTCGCACCCCCCGTACTGATGGCACCGAACAGACAGACTTGTGCACAAATAGAACACCCGCTGCACCCGCTCGTGATGACGGCTTTTTCACCATCCATTTCAATTGCCGGACATCCGAACCTGATACAGGTCCTGCAACCGGTGCACTTTTCATTATTGACCACGTATGGCCGCCTCGTTATCCCGGACCGCCTTGCGGATATTACACAAGGGTGCCGCACGATCACAACTTTGACCCCTGGTCGCGCCTTTGCCTCTTTGAATGTATTCACGAGGATAGTCAGGTTGTAGGGGTCGACGGTCTCAACATAGGAAACCCCGCATGAGCGACAGATTGCTTCAATTGAAACAGCCGGAACCGGTACCCCGCAGGCGGTGATACCTGTCGAAGGATTCGGCTGGTGACCTGTCATGGCCGTAATGCGGTTGTCAAGGATCACGACGGTTATGGTTGCGTTGTTATACACCGCATTCATCAGGCCCTGGATCCCGGTATGGAGAAATGTTGAGTCACCAATCGTGCAGACAACATCCCGTTTCTCACCTGAATGGGCAATACCACTCGCAACCGTGATGGATGCACCCATGCAGATAGTGGTGTCGACGCCCCCCAGCTGAAGACCAAGGGTATAACACCCGATATCACTGGGGAATATCCCCTCACGGAAGACCTTTTTCATCGCGTAAAATGTAGTCCTGTGCATGCACCCGGCACAGAGGATTGGGGGGCGCGGAGGGACATCAGGTACAGGATTTGCCACAGGAAAGTCCACATTCATTGCGAATCCTGCAGATTTCATAATCCTGCCAACGGCAGCCGGAGACAATTCGCCCTCATAAGGTGCGTTTCCACTTTTCTTCCCGAATACCGGTACTCTTCCGGCAACTTGCAATACCTCTTCCTCCACGAACGGGGCCAACTCCTCTATCACAAGCACCCGGTCATGGCGACTGACGAAATCCTTCAGCCATTCTTCATCAATCGGGTATGCACCGATCTTTGCAAACGAGGTGGTACTAGGAATAATTTCCATGACATATGATGCCGCGATGCCACTTGCGATTACGGCGTCCCTACCCCGCACTTCGGCCTTATTATAGCCCAGTTCCACAAGGCGTTTTTTAATTGGCGCCTGTTTTTCATTCAGTTTTTTATGCAGGACACGGGTATGGACAGGTATTACCACGTACTGCCGCGGGTCCCTGTTGAATTGCCCCGTGCGCTCTGATACCTGCACATCCCCGAGCGTGACATCGCCTTTCGAGTGACAGATCCTGGTGGTGGGGCGGAATATCACGGGAAGACCAGTCTCCTCAGAGAACGTAAAGGCATCCCTGACCATATCATGGGCCTCCTGGATACTGCCCGGGTCAAAGCACGGGACCTTTGCAAACTTTGCATACATCCGGCTATCCTGTTCATTCTGAGAACTGTGCGCGAACGGGTCATCCGCACTCATGATCACGAGCCCGCCGGTAACACCGGTGTAACTGCTCGTCATTAACGGGTCTGCAGCCACGTTCAGGCCGACATGTTTCATCGTGCATAACGCACGGATACCGCACCACGCCGCTCCTAGAGCATTTTCAAGGGCCACTTTTTCGTTCACTGACCACTCGGTATAATAATGGCGTTCGGATTGCGCCCGGAGGATGTCCACCACCTCCGATGATGGCGTTCCAGGATATCCCGAGATAAAATCCACGGGTGATTCAAGACAGGCATGAGCTATTGCCTCGTTTCCTAGGAGATAACGTCGTTCCATGATTCCAATTCCGATTGTAGTTCAAGAGTACGACTATCATGGGTTTTTAATGTACCCTTTTCACCCTCGATTCACAATCTATAAAAGCTCGTGTACACTAACTTAATAGTCAACTCTTAAGGGGCCCGTAGCATAGCCCGGTGGTGCGCCCGGCTGATAACCGGGAGGTCATGTGTTCGAATCACATCGGGCCCATTCAATCATATTTTGGATAATTGATCTTTTATGAAGCGTAGTCAAGTCGCAATTATCGTGGCAGGACTGGTTATCAGCGCCCTGCTGGCAGTTATCAGTATTTATCTGACTGGAATTGCAATTATTCTCGTCATTGTCCTCGCCATGTCCTTCCAGATCTACCAGGACTCATACCTGCTTACGAACCTCGCGGTGATCCTCAATGAAAATGCAAAGGTCATCACCGTCGTCAACCGGGGGAACACACTCATACGGAACATCAGGGTATCCCTCATCCCGCTTGACATTGAATTTTTAGTTCCTGAACTTGCAGTGGATGGAAAATTTACGTATGATCTCCCAAAGATGATAAATGACATAAAGGCGATCGCGGAATTTGAAGATAAAACCGGTACGAAATTCCAGAAGTCCTTCAATCTTTCTGCACTTTCCGATAACGATGACGTGCTGAAGCCGATGTTTCCAATTTTTGGATGGAAGTGAAAAATAGCTGGGGAGGTGCTACATCCCCCGGGATTTTATTAAGATGGCCTAACACGGAGGAGATTTCTCTCCTCATCATTCCTTTACAAAAATAAAATCAATTGTCTTTTCAAGGGCATCCAGAAGCGTTTCCTGATTTTTCAGATACTCTCGCAGGGCCCGGTAGAGCATGTACATGATTTCGTACCCGTAGAGATCAAGTACTTCACGCGAAGTAAGCGGGTGGAGGTAAGAATCGGCCAGAAAACCGTCGGAGCTGTACATAATCTCGTAAAATTTCCCGTCTTCTGAAAGGAGACAGAACTGGTCATCCACTTTTTTATTGATATCATCAAGCCTGAACTTGACAGGGTCGGTTTTTCCGAGCACAATCATCCGGGAAGGGTAAAAAGACGTATCATACAATTCACCGCTGGCCTCCTGTTTCCCTTTTTCCAGCATGTTCAGACCGATCGATTGGACGACTGGCAGAGCCATTCCTGCCATTTTTTCCATCAGGACCGCATCGTTCTCTTTGATTTTCTTTTCCGCGTCCGCGGTACTTTTCGTCATCTCATTGATTTTTTCAGTTAACCTGGTAAAGCCGGCCTCAATCTCGTCCATAGTAGTATATCCTTCCTGTCAGTTCTCGTTACAGCTTCATTGGCGAAGGCAGATGATGAAAATATAGGATCCAAAATCACTTGAATTTTGATTAATTCAGTATGTAAACCATATGATGCGATATGATAATCAGTATTTGGGAGGAGGACTACCTCCGCAAATCAATTGCCAGTATCGAAACTGGTCGAAGTATCGGCGATGCGAATGCGACGGAGAATACAAGGATTAAAAAGCCGCGTGATTGCCGGACCAAGGCGTTCTCATACCTTTGGTCTCATACCCTTGATCCAATAAAATAGTACATTCTTTCTTCGGTAAGAATGGCGTGACCCGCGGTCCCCAGGGGTAAATCTTCCATAAGGACCACGTCCTGGTACGTCGGAGTCCTGGCAACCACGGAACCTTCCCTGATTTTCTCAGTGACAATAAATGGTACTTTTTTACCGATCCAGGTAGCATTCAGGGAATGGTACACCTCTTCAGAGCATGTATTCATCATTCTTGACCGCTTTTTCTTGATATAATCTGTAAAATCATGCACACCAGACATCTCAGTGCCCGGTCGTTTTGAAAAACGAGTGATATTCACCTTGTTCGGCCGGATTTGTCTGACGAGATCGATTGATTGGAAAAAATCTTCCTCTGACTCACCCGGAAACCCGACAATCATATCGGTCATCACCGTGATATCCGGGAACCGGTCCCTGAAGGTGTTGATCAGTTCCACGCAGTCAGCCGAAGTGTAACCCCTCCGCATCTGTTTCAGTACTGCATCCGATCCGGACTGGATCGGCATATGAACAAACTGAAATATCTTCTCGCTTTCGAAGGCCCGTAAGAGGCCAGGTACAATCCGCCTGATGGTGACCGGGTTCATCATGCCGATACGGACCCTGAATTCCCCTTCGATCCGAGAGATCGTCTCCAGAAGACGTGGTAATGATTCCCCCGAATCGTATCCCCATGCACTGATGTCCTGTGCCGTAAGCTGGATTTCCACCGCACCGAGGTTGACGTGCTCCCTGACCTGATGGATAATTTCATCTGCCGAAAAACTCACCAGCGGTCCCCGTGCATTCTTAGTGATGCAATAAGAGCAATTCCCAAGGCAGCCCTGGGCAACCTGAACGATCCCCGGAACTGATTTTTGTACCACCGGAAATAACCGGTAGGCTTCCTGGATGCACCCGGGGGGAATAAATTGCGGGGTGCATATCGCGAGAATCCTGTCCGCTTCCACGGAAGGCATGCAACCTGTAATATATAGCCGTGAATCACGATAGGTCCCTATCGTGCGGAGTACCTTTCGTGCGGTGCTCTCCACCACGGTACAACTGTTAATGACAATAATGTCTGCACTACCGGGAGATCCGGCTATCGTGCACCCCTGGTGCCTGATAACCTCGATAAGTTTCCTTGTATCCCCGTGGTTATAGGTACACCCGAACGTACGGATATATACCCGGGCATTTTTAATCTCGCGGAGGGCCTCACACCTGCGAGTAGTACCATTCAGAAAAGACTCTTCCTGGTCCACGCAAGGTTCCGCCGGATTCACCATATACCGTATTAGGTTCCTCTTTCGGGAAGTTATGGGTTCTTACATTTTGACAGGGAAAATTGTCCGGCCATCACCTCCTCCCATCGGTCACCATCCTGAAATTCCGTGCAAAATCGCGGGCTACCTCACCGATCATTCAGATAGACACAATAGTGATCTGAAATATTTCCAGAATTTCCATCAAAATAATTAACCGGTGGAATCCACTATTGAGTGTACAATGATCAGTATCGGTTTAATCGGCTGTGGAAATATTGGACATATTATTGCAAAATACCAGGATAATTTTGAGATCCGTGCATTATTCGATATTGTTCCCGAGAAATCCCATGAGCTGGCCCTGATCTGCGGTGGCACCGCATACGACAATTTTGAGGCATTCATCAGGAGTGATTTTGATATCGTCGTAGAAGCTGCGTCCGTCAAGGCAGTCCGGCTCTTTGGAGAGCAATCCCTCCTCAATAACAAAGACCTGGTGATTATGAGCGTGGGAGCACTGGCAGACAAGGCATATCTTTCATTGCTTACGGACACAGCAAAGAAAAACCACAAGAAGATCTATATCCCAAGCGGCGCAATAATGGGCCTGGATAATATTAAGACCGGCCAAATAGCAGGGATTAACCGGTTACTCCTCCGGACAACGAAGAGCCCCGCATCACTCGGTTTACAGACCAGTGAACGAAAACTCGTCTTCTCAGGAAAATCAAATGAATGTATCAAGGAATTTCCAAAAAATGTCAATGTCTCAGTGGCCCTTGGCCTGGCGGCAGGAACCGATGCCGATGTCGAACTCTGGGTAGACCCGGGTGTAGACCGTAATATCCACGAGATCTTTGTCGAGGGAGAGTTCGGGGATGCCTATATTAAAGTCCGGAATGTTCCAAGCCCGGACAATGCAGCAACCAGTTATCTCGCAGCCCTTTCCATCCTGACCCTGCTCCGGAACCTGGAAAATCCCCTCGTAATAGGAACGTAAACCAACCCCGCATGAACTGGAGAACCATGACCGATGTACCATTGGAGCACCTCCTGTCGTTTGTTGAAGAAGACGCACCATCGGGCGACATCACCACCGATGCCATCATCCCACCGGATACCTGTTGCACTGCCGTGATCATCGCGAAGGAGGAGGGAATTATTTGTGGTCTTTTTGAGGCGGGACGCCTGTTCACACACTTCGGCGTTCAGACCTCCCTGAAATATCCTGACGGGAGCCCGGTACATTCGGGAGATATTGTACTCTCGCTGACCGGGAACGCGTCCAGCATCCTTCTTCTTGAAAGGACCACGTTGAATATCATCGGCAGGATGAGTGGAATAGCAACAAAAACCAAAATCTGCGTGGATCTGATCGTGGCAGAAGGCGGCTGCTGCCGCGTGGCAGCGACCAGGAAAACCTCACCGGGCATGAGGGCCCTCGATAAGAAAGCAGTGATGCTGGGCGGCGGGGACCCCCATCGCTCTACTCTTTCAGACGGGATTCTGATCAAAGACAATCACCTTGCCCTGGTGCCGCTTGCTGATGCAATCGCATCCGCAAAAGCCCGATCACTGTACAGGAAAATCGAGGTCGAGGCAGAGGATCCCGGTTCTGCCATTACGGCAGCCGAGGCGGGGGCGGATATTATCCTGCTGGATAACATGACGCCGGAGATGATTGCACATACTCTGAAAGAACTGGATTCCAGAGACCTGCGTCATGGGAGGATTATCGAGGTGTCAGGGACAATTAACGAGGCAACAATCGGGGATTATATGATACCGGGTGTAGATGTGATCAGCATGGGCGCCCTGACTCATTCTGTCAGGAATTTTGATGTAAGTCTCGAGATTAGAAACCTCTGATTCACGAAACTTTTTTCCTGACCTGTTGGTTACCAGGTGGGGGAGTAACGCTTCATGTGCTGGTTCCGGGGATACGGGCGTTCACGTTCAATAAAATTGCATTATCAAGTCCCCAGAGCGAGACTGCCGCAAGGGCACCGATAACGCCACGACCGCCCTGGATGACCACATCATTATTACGGGCCACACGCTCAGCAAATTCCCGGCTGACAATACCGGAGCGGGCCAGACTTCCATATTCCCTGAGCTCCGGGGGAATCCGGAACCCGGTCCGGATCGCGATACCCCAGTCATGGGAAAGGGCTTCGTCATTGACAAACTTATATATACGGTCTCTCAACAGGTCGATCACCCCGGGTTCCGCGGCGACATCAATGAAACTACACGAATTGCCCGCTGTTTTCCCGGGAAGTGCGGGATATAGCATCGCAACATGGTGTCCGATGGGAATCAGGCCCTCCATACCCGCGATATGCTGGAGAAGTGCCAGTGCCAGTGCAAATGTTGCTCCCCCTTTTGGGCTGTCAGTATCATCAACCCCGATGATCACATGGGTCAGGGCTTTTGTATAGACTTCCCCTTCTACAACATCATCTTTTTTCCTGACTTTCACACGGGTGACTCCTTTTGCCCCGGACATCATATCGGTCAGCGAATAGGCAGGCCCTCCAATGCACAGGATCTCCTGCACAACCATATCACCCTCCCGGCGTACTCCTTTCACCCCCACTGCAGGAAAGGGGTATGCCCCGATGGAGATCTCCCCCTGACAAAGTTTTGCGCATTCCCTGAGTAATGTACCGTCCCTCTGGATGTGATTGAGTGCACCCCCGGCCATCCGGTGATGATACCCGCAAAATGCGGCACAGGCACCACTCATGCATTCATGGTAGATCTCTACCCATTCACCATCCACCGTGGTAAAAATCCTACGGCATGCAGAGGACGGCACTGCACTTGACGCTGCATACCGGGCAGGGATACGGCCCTGCTTCCGTTCTTTAACTACAACACACCCTTCAGATACAAGGCGGTTGACCCAGTCCTGCGCTGTGCTCCTCGGCACTTCCGCAACATGCTGAATATCCGTAACGGTAAAGAAACCGTTTTCAAGAGTAACCTGCCTCATCAGGTGCAGGTACTGCCTGCGTCGCTCAATTACACCGTACATGGGATGAAATAAACAGGATATCCCCAATTATTGCACTTGCGGTCTCTATCGACCCGGCCCCTTTCCCGATCAGGGTAATCTCCCCGGCCATGTCGGTCTCCAGGGTAATCGCATTTAGTGAGCCTTCGAACACCAGTGGATGGTCTTTCCTGATGATACGCGGAGAAACGCGGAGGACGCCTCTATTCGGAAAGGCCTCGGCAATCAGCCGTATCGTGCAGTCTTTCTCTTCTGCCAGTCGCAGTGCATCAGTCGTAAGAAGATCAATCCCGGTAATATCCACGCGGTCAAGAGATACACCATTGTCCCATATCGTATTGGCAAGAATGACCAGTTTGATCGCGGCATCGATCCCTTTCACATCGTAGGTGGGGTCAGCTTCCGCATATCCAAGTTCCCGTGCCTCAGCAAGGGCCTGGTCATAGGTAAGCCCTTCTGCCGCCATTCGCGTTAAGATATAATTGCAGGTCCCGTTCAGTACGCCGTACAGGGCAAGAATCTCATTTCCCGCAAGTCCATTGCCAAGCGTGTGCATGATCGGGATCGCCCCCCCGACCGTGGCCTCGTAACGGACGAACACCCCTCTTTCCCTTGCAAGGCCTTTCAGTTCTTTCAGGTGCAGGGATATCGGTCCTTTATTCGAGGTGACAACATGCTTCCCCCTTTCAATTGCCAGTTTCATGTACGAAAAGGCGGGTTCACCATCCCCGGCATTGGTCGGGGTCACCTCGACGAGGATGTCATAATCTGCGCGCGATACTACATCCTTCGCAGAGATGGCGACGCTCCCACAGGAACCAGTCCTTTTCGATAACAGCACCGCCCCGATATCCAGGCCCGATGGATCAATCAACCCGCTTTTCGAGTCTGCCACCCCGGTCACGATAATATCCAGGTCTTTTTTTGCGATCATTTCGAGGACTCCTTTTCCCACAGAGCCAAGACCAAGGACCGCGATCCTGACACTCATACGAGACCCCCATCAAGCGGCTCAATAATCAGCAGGTTTTTTGTTTTCGCAACCTGGCGAAGAATATCTAATGCAGAATCCATATCCTGTTTTGAGACGGACTTAATCATCAGGCGGGCTGAAGAAGGTTCATTAATCGCAGGCATCGCAAGGTCAAGTGCCGTTACTTCAGCAAACCCGGTGCAGTCTATACGGTCTACAGTATCTGACAGGTCGGTGTGCATGAGATGACCGATCATAATCACAGTCTGCTTGTACAGAAGACGGTCTTTACCAATGCGGAGGATATTTACCCCCCGCGCTTTTATCATGGAGACCAGGTCAGTAAGCCGGGGTTCGGCAATTTCCAGTACAATCTGGACTCCCAGCGTATCCTCACGGGATGAGAGGTCACGCTGGTGAATGACCGCAATAATATTTCCTCCTACCTCAGAAATGGGCTGCAGGGCCGAGACGAGTTGTCCCGGTGAGTCCTTCATCTCAAGCTTCATCGATACCTGCACTAAAGCACCTGATGATACGTGGAACGGCACGAAAGATAAGTCTTTTACATGTGTTTTCAAGAGTAGGGGCAGGGTGCAACCATCATTAAGATCCGGGAAAGCAACATCATAAAGAAATGGATGCAGATTATTTTTTTTGTTTTCCCAGATAATTTCCAGGCAATTGGCAATATGCGTGATAATTACGCCAGAGACCCTGGTTGATTTACCGGGTCATCCGATATACCGGGGTCAGGATCCGCCAGGGCAACTTCCGGAATGGTCACGTTTCTTGTGGATTTTCGTCAGATCTTACGGGTACACCGACATCAGCAGGGTTCGCAATCACGTAATGCTCCATAAAAAATCTGAATGACTTGTTCTTTTCAACAGCGACGCTGAGTGAAAAATATTTCAGGACATCGATCATGAACGCAATTTTTGATGGGTAATAACCCGGGATCCACCTGATAAAATCCTCCTTTGTTACAAAGTCTGACCGCGCAGGGGCATGGATCCCCAGTGCTTTCGCCCCGGTATCATCGATCCCGGCGAGGTACCAACTCTCAATCTCCTGGATGATCACCATTACATTCTGGTAATCAGCTGCTAAAAACCTGGAAAGAATAACCTTTTTTTTGGCATGGACACTCTTTTCAAGATCAATATCGGCAACGATGATGTAATGGTGATGCATCGCATTGATGCCATTGATGAACCGGTCTACTTTAACAGATTTTAAACAGGCGAACGTGATCAATTCAACCGATAAAAATGCGTGCTCAAACCTGGGTTTTATGATGGTCTCAAAGAACCTTACATCATCACTACCCTCGACAAAAATAAAAAGGCGTTTTAGTGCCATCGCCATCTCATTCGAGACCAAGAAGGTCCTGTATGAAGAGTTCGTCGATACCGATCTCGTGCTCAAGAAATGTCCTGACCTCCTGTTTGTCGACGGGTCTCGACAGATGAGAAAAACCACCAAGGTCTCTTGTAATGAGCGTGATATCTTCTATGTTGACGTGTTTTAACATTTCGGGGTTATGTGTTGTTATAATAATCTGCTTCTTCTGGGAGGCATCCTTTAACATTGCAATAAGTTTTGAAATAAGGGCAGGATGAATATTTCTTTCCGGTTCCTCAATAATCGTTACCGGACGTTCTTCAAAAACAAGTGCAACAATCAGCGCGGCGATATTGATCGTTCCATCAGAGATCATGGACGCGGGAATGTACTTGTTCCCACTGTAAATTTCCTTAACCTTCATGAAAAGTGACATATCCAGAAATTTTTCAACTGCAATATCTTCCACAAATGGCAGCATATCCTGTACCAGGTTGAGGAACGCACGTTTTCGTACTGGATCCTCGCAGATACCCTTGACAACGATGGCAAGGTTACTCCCATCCTTCTCCAGTTCGGTTTTGCCAAGCATCGGCGCTGCTTTCTTGAGAAGGCGGGGATCGAAATCGTAGATTTTTATGCCGCGAAATATCCATTCAAGGGGAGGTATACCCGGTACATTCATAGGAATATTGGCAATCAGGCGGGTTGCCGGCTTATCCTGCATCTGGAAGAGATGGGGAAACAGGTCTTTTTCATGGACAACAAAACCCAGAGGTGGAACGATATCATACCGGATCTCACCATTTTGCAGGGATAATTTGATGCATCCGGGACCAATCTTCTCATCAGGACCTCCAGGTCCGAAAAAATCCCCGTTAACCAGCAGCTGATCCATTGGTACATCATACCCGGTCAGGGTATCCGTAAACCTGACAGAAAACTCGTACAGCAGGTGAACGGGTTCAAAAAAAATAGGGTGATGTTCTCTTACCCCAATTACATCCCTTTTTTTCTGCTCAAGTGTGTATTCAATCTTAAAAGACAGCTCTTCGGCAGGTCCAATGACCATATTTCTCAGGTAATCGACACCACCCTGTAGCGAGATAGCATTACCGATACCATATTTCGCAATATCACGAAGGAATATGAATACCTGGATCAGATTTGATTTTCCGGAGGCATTTGAACCGATGAGGAGACTAAACCCAGCTGGACGAAACGACATCTCGCGAAAACTCTTAAAGTTGGTAACAGAGATGCAGGTGATTGGCATACGAGACAGGGTCTTCTTCCTGTTGGAGATAAGGGCTTCGGTCGTGCAGTCCCATACCCGGCTGTTAAGGGGGGGAAGAACGCGCCAATATTATCCGGCATAAATAGATAATGGTTGGCAAAGCTACAGTCTAGTATGACAACATGGCCGGTCCCGGGGAGTGCGTCCTTCCAGGTCCCGGTGGAAGGTCAACCCGGCTCATTCTGGGAAGACAGGGGTGATCGGTTCCATTGTGGCATCGATATTTATGCGCCGGCCATGAGCGAAGTACTTGCATGCGAAACAGGGGAAGTGTTCGACGTTGGTATCGCAACATCCCCGGAACAGACGCATTACTGGAACACCACATGGTATGTCCTGGTTAAAACCCGCTCCAACCTGTATTGCCGGTACGCTGAGTTTGGTGACGTTTTAGTACGTATCGGCGATCGGGTGCTTGAAGGCCAGGCGATCGGGCATATCGGAACCGTGATCAGGCCGCAACTTGTGGATAGTTGCTCACCCGTTTATATTCAGCGCCTTAAACTGGACGGTCATGTATCAATGCTTCATTTTGAAGTGTACCGATTAAGGCCAGTCTACATGCGACCCTACCGTGGCGGTAACTGGTTTGGCAATGGACGTCCCGAAGGACTTCTTGATCCGGGGCCTTACCTGCGGGGTGCCATCCATGGCATAAAAAAAGGCTGACCTCCAACGAAAATAGTTTTCCCGGTGATTCACCCACGCTTCACCATGACCAGCGGGGTTATCGGGCGGTTTCTTCATGGGCACGAGCAACAAAAAGTATTCCCTAAACAACCAGGTGATGAGAGAATGCGGGAAAACCGCATCTACCAATGCCATGTGTCCATTTGTTACCGGGGAAAAATGAAGGCCGGGCAGCGTGACAAAAAAACAGGTCTGTTGAAGTCCCGGATTTATTGTGGAAGATCAGATGAGTTTGAGGCGATAGAATTCGCCTTCTTGATCAAGTAATAGGCAATTCCAAGACCAATAATAATGATACCCATACCACCCATCAGGAATCCATCCGAATATTCCGGGTCGAGTATGATCACTTTCCGGGCAATTGCAATCACCGCAACGAGTATAACAATTTCCACGTGGATCACATTTTCGCGGAGATATGCCTTGAGCGTATCAAGGAGTTCAATTCCAATCACCACAAGGAGGAAGAAACCGAATATGTTGAGCAGTTCATGGTTTTCAAGGCGGTACGCCGAGTTCACGAACAAACCCTCATAAAGGAGCCAGCCAAGCTCAGTGATTGAAAACACGATTACCCCGCCGAGCAGAACAATGAGGATAATATACATTAATTTCTCGAATTTCCGGATGTAATCGAGCATGATAAAGTCCAGATTAATACTAATTCGTTGATTATAAGAGCATATCGCTTCGTACCTTCACTTCCGGGAAGGGGATTTACCCCACGATACAGCAGAGACCGGGGGATCCCTTCCTGCCGGTCATGTGTCCGGTGGTGAATAAAAAATCCCCAGCCGTTTCACGTGGACATCCCCGGTAAAGTACAGCCATCCACTTTAACCACCGCCCTCCACCCCATGACAGGTCTCCATGTCGTTACGCACCTTTAGCATAAATCCTGACAGGATATCCGAACAACCCGGTCTGCATCGGAACTTTCAAAAAAATTAAATTGTATGTTTTTACGAATGAATCCGATGCTTACGAAATACGCAATCTATGGAATTTCCAGGGTGACCGACATTAGAGAGTTGTCCCCGGGGATTTGTTCCAGGATTGCGAACAGTTAGTTAGTCATCTTCCACGGCATCGAGGAAATTTGTGAAAATCCGCGTCCCATTTGCCGTATATTCTTCCTGGATCGCATGATAATCAGATAAAATTTTCTCCTGATCAATCAACGACAGTTCTGGATCAACACGGATGAGTGTATTGAGAAGCAGTTCATTCATCTCAATATGCCCCTGGATTCCATAGGCAAGTCTCCCTTCTTTTATCACCTGGACCGGGCATTCATCACCAAAGCCTAGCACTTCTCCCACGATCGATGGCTCTGCCATCTCTCCATGGAGCTGGAATACAGGGATGGGACTCTTAATCCCTCTGAAGAGTGGGTCATTCCTGCTCACGTCGCTGATGCGAATACGGTAATATTCCCTGTCGACACCTCTCCAGCCGATTTCACTCTGCCTGCACCTGGTGACATGACCACCCGCTGCTTTTGCAAGTATCTGCATGCCGAGACATATTCCAAAATAAGGAATACCTGACCGGATAATCGTTCTTACAAATGCAACTGCACCCAACATTTTTTCCGAGTGATCGTTTGCACTTTCAGGTCCACCCAGCATAATTACTGCTGAATAGGCTGACAAAGAGGGGATGGCTCCCTCACCTTTGAAATCAACAATATCATGGGTAATATTGCGGTCTTCGAGGATACCACTAAGAATACCAGGGCCTTCGTGGATGTTATTCCTGATTATCAGCACGTTCATACTAGATATTCAATACTACCATTAAGATGATACTTTCGGAAATCTGACAGATGAAAATTGATCGTTATCCCAGGGCATTTCACGATACCTGATAGAAAACAAGTCAGTACGATTACTGGCACGATCGTAGTATATCTGTAAGGGCCGACAGGTTCTGGTTGAGCAAATCTTGTCCCTGTTCAGATAAATCACGGTCAGGCCGAACAATATCCGGTTGAATACCGATCAGGGTAACCCCGCTTCCCGTATCCTGTGCGATGAATTCCATGACTAAAGATAACGGCAGTACATGTGATGAAACCAGGTTTGACTGGGTGCTTCCCGGGTCTAATACCTTGATATCTCCGGGAAGGAGTCCCATATCTGCCGCATCCATGAAGATACAATGGTCTGGCCGGTATACTCGCAGAGCGGCGGTAATGCTCTCAGGGGCGGTCCCGGCGAGAAAAACTTGCACATTGGCTAGGTGTAATTTTTCAATTTCTCCTGCCGCATACATACCTAACCTGTCAATCGGAGAGTGAGGATCGCCGACCCCGATAATGGCAATACGGCAGGAATTATGTAACCTTCGAATGAGATCATTCCCGATTTGGGACGGTTCCCGGAGACTCATGCCGCGATAACTTCCTTATCAGTACCTGAATCCGAAAGTTCATTTTTCAGGTATATCGCACCTGTCGGGCAGTGACGTTCACAGAGCCCGCAGCGGATACATTTGAAGAGTTTCACCGCTGGTTTTTTCTTACGCAGGAGTATTTTATCCTTAAACCTGATCTCCCTGGGGCTGTCAACCATCGATATACATTGCACTGAACAGACCAGCGAACACTTGGAACACCCGATACAGATCTCATCGCTGACAGCGATTCTGCCACGGAACTTGTCCGGGATTGGCACCCGCTCGCCGGGATAAAGAATTGTAGAGGGCATTGTTAACAGGTTGCGGAACATTTCGACGAGGACACTCATGGACTCACCCAGCGATAGTTGATGATAAGAACAATTGCCACCTGGAATAACGCTGCACTGGCGATATATTTCCAGCCGATCGTATTCAGCTGGTCAATCCGAATGCGTCCTGTTGCGACCTTGATTGACGACAGGACAAGAAGTACCGCAAGTGTTTTTACAACGAACAGGCCAAAGCCCGCGATCATACCGAGCCAGAAGGGTGTTATCACCCATGGCAGGACCGGCCCGCCAAGGAATAATGCTGCAACCAATGCACTGCCTGTCACCAGGGAGACATCCTTTACAAGGTGCATCAGGGCAAGCCTTCTGCCAGTCAGCTCAGTCCATGGACCAGCCACAATTTCTGTCTCAGCTTCAGGGATATCAAAGGGTGGCCGTTCCAGTTTGGCCTGCAGGCCAATCAATGCCACAATAAAACCAATCGGCTGAAGAAACATCAACCAGAGGTTCTGCTGCTGCCATTGCACAATTTCAGAGATTGACCATGTTCCTGCCATAAGGGCTGGGGTTAACAGGGCGAGAAAAAACGGTACCTCGTAAATGAACATCTGCGTAATAACACGGATACCTCCGATTGACGAAAAAATGTTCCGGCTCATCCAGCCCAGGAGGAATAAAATCACAGTCGGGATGGTAAGGAGATAGAGGACGAGGATGAGGTCCCCCTGGAACCCGAACGGGCTGGACATAAAAACAGGTATATAGAGGAATGCAGTCATCACGGCGGCAAGGGCCACAACAGGGGCTGCATCGAAAACCTTCCGGTCAACTCCCTCGACATCAATGACCTCCTTACCAAGCATCTTTATAAAATCTGCAAATGGCTGGACGAAGGGCGGCCCGACACGGTTCTGCATCCTGGCGGTGATTTTTCGGTCGATAAATTCAAAGAACAGGGCATACATTACCAGGAATACGAACCCCGGGAAGAGAAAAATATAGACCAGCCCGGGTAACAGGCCCGTCATGGCAACCCTCGCCCCTTGTCGGATATCTGCCTGCGTTTCCTCAGCTCATCAAAGGTAATAATCCCGGGTTTTCCTCCAGGGGTGTTGATCAGGGTGATTCGGGATGTACACGAGAGGCAGGGGTCTATGGCCGCCACAATCACGGGTATGTCGGCAAGGTTCTTATTGACAAGGCACATCGCGACAGAGGTCCAGTTTGCGAGTGTTGGTGTACGGATATCTATCCGTTCAACCTTATTCGTGCCATTAGTCCGGATGAAATGTACGAGCTCACCCCGTGGGGCCTCGTACCGTGACATGATTTCCCCATCGGGTGCGATTTTAGGCGCATTGATACGTACCGGGCCCTCGGGGATGTTTTCAAGACAATACCGGACAATATTGACACTTTCATGAAGTTCCCCAATCCTAACACAAGTCCGGCCATATACGTCACCGTTTGTATCGGTCACTACATTCCATGGGACATCCGCATATGCAAGATAGGGGTCGTCTCTGCGGACATCATAATCAACACCACTCGCACGTGCCGTAGGCCCCACCGCACCATAGTTCAACACTTCCTCCCGGGAAAGTTTACCTACACCTTTAAAACGGAGCAACATAGTCTGCTGGTCATTCACCATGTCGGTATACTGATGTATCCGTTCTTCAAGGAACGGCAGGCGTTCCAGCGCGGCACTCACCTGGTGTGGGGCCAGGTCACACCGGACACCCCCTACTTCATTCATACCATAATGGACCCGATTACCGCTCATCTCTTCAAGAGTGTCCTGGACCAGTTCACGGTCACGCCAGGTCCACATAAAAAGCGTATTGAATCCGATCTCGTGGGCAGCGACCCCGAGCCAGAGCAGGTGACTGTGCATCCGCTCCAGCTCTGCGATAATGGTCCGGATATACTGGGCCCTCGGGGGGATCTCAACCTGCATGATCTCTTCGATACCCTTGACAAAGACGGTAGAATGAGAATGTGAGCAGATCCCACAGACACGTTCCAGCAGGGGAAGGACCCGGATAAAGTCACGTTGTTCCGCTGCTTTTTCAATACCGCGGTGGCTGTACGAGAGATCAAGTTCGAGCCGGACAATTTTCTCACCATCTGCAATGACCTTGAAATTAACCGGTTCCTTCAGGGCAGGGTGGTGAGGGCCGATTGGCACTGTTACCTCAGGCATTAAACACCCTCCTTTCTAATGCCGCCATAATAGGTATCAGGATTTTTCTTCCAGTCTTTCCGGAGAGGGAATTCATCAGGCGGCCAGTCTTCATTCAAGATAATTTTCGACAACCCGGGATGACCCCGGAACGTAATTCCAAAGAGGTCATGGATCTGTCGCTCGTAAATCCCTGCCGGCGGCAGTATACCGGACATTGAAATGATATCGGGAGTCTCACGCGGAACCTCAACCGCGATTGATATGACAGTACGGTGGGGGCCAATCAGGTGGTACAGTAGTTCGAATGTCCTGCCATTGTCTACCGTGCTTATCGTGACGAGGCGATCACATCCAAGGGTATCCAGGGCATATTTAATTGCATTACTAACCTTTTCGGGTGTTGTATGGATCCTGATACGGTTGGATCTGACTAAATCTGCAGTCCCGAACTCGTTCATTTTTTCTGCCACAAAATCAAGTGTCAACGGGGGAGTCATATTTTAGATCCCTGCCTTTCGTTCCATAGGTTCCATTATTTCGCGAACCCTTCTCTGGCGCCATTCTTTTCCACCGTGCACCTGATCTTCCTTCAGGAGATTCAGGCATGTAACGACCGCATTTATAATCTCATCCGGGCGTGGGGGGCACCCGGCTGCATACACATCCACAGGAATGACATCCTCAACACGTTCCATTACATGATAAAGCCCATGAAACGCACCGGCCGAGGCCCCGCAGGCACCCATCGCGATAACGTACCTGGGTTCGGGGATCTGTTCCCATACCCGGCGAAGCCGGGACGCCTGCTTCAGGGTGACATGCCCCGTGACAATCAGGATATCTGCATGGCGGGGTGACCCCTTTGCGAGGATACCAAAGCGTTCTATGTCAAAACGGGGCATCAGGCACGCAATTATCTCGATATCACATGCATTGCATGCTCCACTATTGAAGAGAGTGATCCAGGGGGATTTTATCCGGGCCCAGTTAACAAGGCGCTGGCTCAGACACTGCAACGGGGCGGCCATTATATGGAATCACCTCTATCACGTGTAATTAATTCATCGATCGGGACACTGCAATGGCATAACAGCCTGGAAAGGGCGGCAACCATTGCCCCTGTTGTTACCAGGGTTTTAGCATTCCATACCCGTTGTTTCACGCTTCCCACCTCAACGCGGTAATGGCCACCGCAACGATACCCAGATACCCGAGGGTCGCCCATAACGGTGCACCCGGGGGTGCAATCGCAATGAATAATGCGGCTACATGTACCACCGTGAAAAATAGTGCCACGTAAAAAAACTGGTAACCGGGCAGGATGGTCTGGGCTTCCATCGCCTCACCTCCAACGTATGGCATCGTTTTATTCTTCGACCATGGTGTCAGGGGTGCAATTGTACGGGACCACGCATAGATCAGGTAACCCGCCACGAGAGCGAAACCGAAGATGATTATCGGAGACGTGAAGAGGTCCAAAGGTTCCATTACATACCCCCCCAGGTAAACAGCTGGTTTGCTGCATGTGATATCCAGTCAAACGATTCGGGAAAGAGACCAAGGTATACAGTAATGATTGCTAGGCAAACCACGGCTGACAGGACGCTCACCGGGATCTTTTTTGTGCTTATTTCCACCTGCACCGGTTCTGCGGGCTCTTTGCCCTTGAATAATAATGTTGACAACACGGGGACATAATATCCAAGGGATATGGCACTGTTCAGCGCGAGTATCAGGGCAAGTGCCACCCCGCTCATCATTGACGTCACCATTCCCGCCTGTTCCAGAAGCATTTTACCCATGAAGCCACAGGTAAATGGGACTCCAATCAACCCCATCACAAAAATCGTAAATGCAATTCCCATGAGCGGATACCGTGCACCAAGACCCCTCATCTCTGCTACGTTATAGGACCCGGCATAACTGCCAAACGCATCTGCGGCAATAAAGGCACCACTTTTCATGATACTATAGGCAATTGCGTAATAAAGGCCGGCGATAAATCCAAGCGGCAGGTGATAAATCAGGCCTATACCAAATCCAAGAAGAATATAGCCCATCTGGGCAATGCTCGAGTATGAGAGAATGTACCGGAGGTCGGTCTGTTTGAGGCCCAGGAGATTTCCGGCGGTCATTGTGATGACGGCAAAAAACGTGATGATGATCCCAAGGTACCCCTGAACTTCACCACTCACCGGCAGTGCTGAAAGGGAGAGGAACAGGGCGATAAGTACCCCTGCCTTCGTGGCGCCGACCATAATAGCCGTGATGCCTACGGGAGCTTTGGCATAGGCATCCGGAAGCCAGGTATGCAGGGGAAAAATCCCCAGTTTTACCCCATACCCAAGAACAAGGAATAGTGCGGCCACAAGGATGAGCCCCGGGTTAGCACCGCTCAACGCCCCCGGCAGTTCTGACAGGTTGAGGGTGTGGCCCAGCAGGTACAGAATGGAGACGCCGAGAAGTGCACTGATAGTGCCGACCACACCCTGGAACAGGTATTTTGTGGCTGCTGCAAGTGCACCGGGATCATCACGGTACTGGTATGCACAGAGCGCGTAAATCGGAATGGCCGAAAGCTCAACCATGACAAATATGGTGAAGAGATCGTTCGAGAACCCGACCGCGACCGCACCCGCAATGGCAAAAAGCAATAGCGGGTAGTAGAGGTGGAGCGGCCCATCGTTATCGAGACTCCCCTGAGACGCCCATGCAGCCACTGCACCGATCCCGGTAATCAGCAGACCCCCGGTGAGCCCAATGAATGAGACACCAGACATGACTGAATGCCGGTAACTCATTGAAAGAAGAATGCAGAATGACAACAAGAGCCAGAGGGCCGTGATCAGACCGGTCCATTTCCGAGCCCGTAATGGGAGGCCCTTCCCGATAAAATACATCGCAATACCCCCGGTTGCAATAAACAGTGGCATGAAAAACGGGCTCTCAACCGGGGTCATAAGCCCACCACCAGCATCATTACGATCATAAATCCTACCAGCACACTGGTAAAAATTGCAAGATTCAGGTTGATGTCCCGACCTTCCCCCTTCATGGCGTAACTGCCTGCAGTAAAAAGCATGCACGCGGCGCCTGTTGCCAGGCCATATATTTTTCTGAATAGTTCCTGTAATCCTTTAGCAAATACAGTAACACCACGGGCTGCAGCGACGTAGAGAATGTCGAAGTCCCTGAGTTGTGTGTCATGGGGTTGCAGGTACTTTCGCCCGATAGTGAAGAAAAATATCGCTGCAAAACCCAGGACTAACAGGGCTCCTATAATATGGGCGGGGTCAAAGGCAACGTACGTCGTCGGGTACGGCAGGATAGCGTAGAGTATAGTCGGGAAGATCCCAATCAGTATGCATAATGCGGCGGCCCCAAGCATGGCTGCCTGCATGAGACGTGGTGGATCGGTCGCCCTGGTGTCACCTGGCCGGATGAATGCAAAATACCCCAGCTTTAAGAAGGAGACAAATGTCCCAAAGGACGCGATCTCAAGGAGCACCCAGATTAAGGGACTTGTTTGTTCTGCAGCGAAAAGCACCATGCCCTTTGAGACAAAACCATTGAAGAGAGGCACACCCGATATGGAAAATGCCGCTACCCAGAAGGCAAACGCAGTGACAGGCATCTTTTTCTGGAGCCCTCCGATCCGGCTTAACGCATTTTCCCCGGTTTTCCAGATAATCACCCCGATAACCATGAACAGGAGTGCCTTGTAAAGGATATGGTTAAAGAGATGGGCCATCCCGCCATCGAATCCAAGTTGCCCGATTTCGTTGGCAGTCCCAAGCCAGCCTAAGATCCCTACGCCGGCGACCATGAAACCAACCTGGGATACAATATGATACGATAACAGGCGACGCATGTCATTCTGGAATACCGCAAAGAACACCCCATAGACTGCCATCAATGCACCCATGAAGACGATAATTTCAGTCCCTGGCTGAACTCGCGCAAGGAGGTAGACTGCGGCCTTTGTCGTGAACACGCAAAGGAATACACCTGCCACAAAATTTGCCCGGGGGTACGAGTCCGGGAGCCAGGTATGGAACGGTATGAAGGCAATATTGATTCCAATACCCAGCACGATCAGCACAGAGGCCCAGAACTGGTAGGCGACATCCGGGATCGCACCGATAGGACCAATAATCGGTGAACCCCCGCCCAGTAAAAGCAGGGCAATTCCTGCTGCAAGGAGAGCCCCGCCAAGGCCATGGTACATCAGGTACCGGTACCCGGCACCAGTTGCCTCACCCCGTTCCTGCCAGATCAGGAATGTCGAGGTGATCGCCATCACCTCCCAGAAGATCAGCAGTGTGATCCAGTCCCCTGCAAAAACAACACCCATTGCGGTGCCTGCGTAGAGGAGTGCATAGAGATGGAGCCGGGGTGTGGCAACAGCTGCGGCATAGATAATGGCGAGGAATGTGATGATCGCAAAAATCAACCCGACCATGTAGGAGAGGCTGTCAACACGGAGGAGGACTAGCGTATAGCTGATGAAGGGGAGGTTCCATTGCATCACCCCGGTTACTGCAGACGCTGAAAAATATCCCCCGGGAAGCAGGACTACATTCACAAGGGAAATCCCGCCAAGGGCAATAAGCCCAATCTGACGGGCCTTCCCCTTCAGCAATAATACGAGTGGTGCACCCACCAGGAAGACCAGGAATGGCGGGATGGCGGCACCGGGCAAAAAAATTCCGGAGACCTGGACTGCCGTATGGGTCACATTCGCAGCCACCTGGGTACAGAGAGCAAACGGGCTGAACGGAGCAACAGTCCAGACCCCAAGTACCAGTGCTCCGACTGCAGTGATCACCACGGGCACACGGAGTGTCCAGCGCACCTCCTGAACTCCACCTTCAGACGGCCGGAAATATGCACGGGTGATCACCGGGAGGAAATATGCAAGATTGAGCACACTTGATCCGACGAGGACGAGGAGGATCCACCAGTCATTGGCAGCACCCGCACCAACTCCCAGGGAGAGGTACCATTTGGCAATAAACCCCGCCATCGGAGGCAGGCCCGTCATACTCAGTACCGCAAGGGTGAAGGCCCCAAATTCCCAGGGCATTTTCTTTCCCATGCCATCCAGCTGCGAAATTTTTGTTTTCCCGGTTTCTACGGCAACAGTACCGGCAACAAAAAACATGGCCAGTTTACCAAAAGCATGCGAAGTAAACGCGTACGTCGCCCCGATAATTGCTGCAGCCCTTGCAGTTTCTGATACCCCGGGAATACCCGAGGGCAGGAGCACGGCAGCGCCAAGTACCATGTAACTGAGCTGGCTGATCGTAGAATACGCCAGTCGCAGCTTGAAATCATCCTGGAGAAGGGCCAGAAGAGATCCGGCAATAATTGTAACAACCGCCACAATAATGACGAGGTTCTGGAGCCCGAGCGCGACCATCTGTTCAGGGCCATACAGGTACAGGATGAGACGCAGGAGGCCGAATACACCCGTATTTACCACGGCCACCGCATGGAGAAGCCCACTCACGGGAGTAGGGGCAATCATCGCACTCGGCAGCCAGCCATGCAGGGGGACCAGTGCCGCTTTTACACCGAATCCCGCCAGCAGCAGGATAAATGCAAACCTGGCAAAGTCAGGCGAAAGGCTGGCAATTCCCGGGTTACCCCCTGCAACGAAATCGAGCGTGTTACCCATTGCCAGCAGTGCCATCATGCCGGCAAGAATCGCAACTCCCCCGCTCTGAGTGTATATTAGGTATTTCCTGCCTGCAGCAAGGGCCTCCTTTGTTTCAGTATGTACCACAAGCGGGTAGGCGGCAACAGCGAGGATCTCATAAAAAACAAACAGGGCAAAGAGATTGGACGAGAATGCCACACCCATAACAGACCCGATACAAATCGCGAAACAGGCATAGTACCTGGTCTGGGCCTGTTCTTTTCGTCCACGCATGTAGCCGATGCTGAATATCGTTGTGATGATCCAGAGACCTGATGCAATACATGCAAACAGAAGACCAAGCGCATCCGCCGTAAGACAAAGACTTAATCCAGGTAGTACCACGAGCGACTGGGTAGACACGGGTTGTGATGCAAAGGCGGAGGGAAGAGCAAGGACACATAACACAAATGTGAGGACCGATGCAACAATCGAAGCTGCTTCACGTGCGTTGGGCCGTTGATGAAGAAGTATCACCGCAATTGTCCCGATGAACGGGATTAACACAATAGCGGCGAGCACCCATGGCTGAACATCCGTCATTTCACGGGTCACCTTCACGGATAATCCGGAAAATTACTGCAGTGTCAAACGTTTTCCATACCCGCTTCAACAGAATCACAAGGGCAAGGGCAACACCGGCAATCACTGCCTCAATGGCAATGAGCGTGAATACCACCGCCTGGGAAACCCCGGTATCCCCACCCAGATATCCCCCAAGAATGAAGAGCAGGCAGACCGCTTTCCCCAGAAATTCCAGCCCCATTACCATTTTAATCAGGTGACTCCGGGCGATCAGGGCGGCAAGTCCAATCGCAAAGAGCGCCCCGGAGACCGTGATAACCACGGACAGGCCTGATAGTGTCATCGTGGTCTCCTCCCTGCGCTATCGGAACGTACAAGCAGGAGTATGGAGATTACACCCGCCAGGAGAATAAAACCCTGGAAAACGGTTTCAAATGTCCTTGTACCCCATAGCGCTGCACCAGCAGGTGTTCCCCCGGGTATAACCACCGGCCACGGGACATAATACGAACCGAACAGGCCAATAAAGAGAAGGAAAAAAACGATTCCAAGGACCAGTGCGACGATGCTCTTTGCATTCATGCGGGCACCTCTTCTTCCTCCCCTCCACCCAGAATAAGTGCCACAAGAAACAGTACAGATACCAGTCCCGCACCAACCGTAAGTTCGAGAGCTCCAGCGAAGGGCGACGCAAGGAGAAAAAACAACATAGCGAGACATATGCTGCAAATTGCATATGCTGCAATCGCACGAATAAGATTTTTCTGTATGATGGCGATGATCGCCATCACGATGGTCACAAGTCCAAGTACCGACAGAATCATAAAATCTGCATCAGGCATGCAAATACCTCCACCAACGGTTCACCTTGCGGTTTTTGAACGCTGCCAAGCCGGTACCGTTGGAGTAATCACTACAGAAGTAAATTGGAAATATGACTGAACACATCGCCATTGCACGAGTGGAATGAGGGGGATCTGTCATTTTGCGATCTTTCCCGGGTTCACCGAAGATCTTTAATTATTCAGATAATTTTCGATAACGGAAATTCGAATTCAATCATGAATACAACATGCAGATTATTTTCGTTTATTTTAAATTAGTTTCATCATATCACGAAGGACACGATAAATCTTTGGTCAGGGGGAAACAAGATTGCCATGCGGCAGGATGTCGGGGACTGAATGGTAACAGTACGGATAAGCTATCCGAAAACCAGGAAACTGGACAATACACTCCTGTTAACTCACAGGTTCTGACCTGGATAGCAGGTTTTTCCCAGGGTTGCCAGTCAGGTCCCTGGCGACAACAGGGATTATCCCGCTTGATCCCCTTGCATACTATGCGCACCCACGGGTGATGTTGAATCGATGTGTTGGACATCATCTGGCAGGTGAAAGGATCCATTGATTATTACGGGAAGATCGGCCTACGTGATTTTCCGGTGGCAGGAAACACAAACCTGCCATACGGTTTCGGTTCAATGACGAAACCAAAAATAGCCTTATTCCATGGGAAAATCCCGGACGATGTTAATAATCTCTGCCTACATTCAGGGATGGACCAGTCGTCCCGTCACAAATGGAAAAATAGTTATGCAGGGGTCTCCCCTATATCTACAGTTTTTACCGGTTTTACATACGTGATGGTAACAATTTCAACCCCACAACTTACAGCAGGTGCCGTGTACTGGGGGTCCATGGTGAGACATTTTACCGGGCATGTATCAACGCAGGAATTACAGACAACACAGCGGAAACGGTCAATCTGCCAGGTCTTTTCCTCTTTTTGTAATAAAATTGCCTGCGACGGACATTTCCTCTGGCAGGTCCCGCAGGAGATACACCGGCTCTCATCAATGATCACATGCCCTCGTGTCAGTGGTGTTTTTTTCGCAGGCTCTGCCGGGTACCGGATCGTCGCCGGCCGTTGGAGAACCGTCCTCAATGCAGTTTTTGCCATCTCAAAGAATGCCATGGTCCGGATCACCTCTCCGTACAACTGATACAGGGGTCGATCGATAACACAATGACCGGAACGTCGGCAAGTTCACATCCCTGCAACATCTTTACCAGGGGTGGGATATTCGTTAACGTAGGGGTCCTGATCCTGGATCGCACGAGGAATTTCGTACCATTACCCTTGATATAATGGACGAGTTCACCTCTGGGTTGTTCAGAGCGGGCAAAATATTCCCCATCAGGAGCCCCGGTGACCTTCACATCGACCGGTCCATCAGGGATCTTCCTGATCGCCTGTTTTATAAGGTCTATTGAAGTGAAGAGTTCCCTGCATCTCACCGTACAGCGTGCATAGCAATCACCATCACTTTCGGTGACGGTTTCCAGGTTGAGCTTCCCGTACGCTGCATACCCGGTCTTCCTCATATCATAAGAAACACCGCTTCCCCGAGCGGTGGGACCAACAGCACCACAGGAATACGCATCATCCCTGGATAAGACCCCGACATTTTTCAGCCGGTGCCTGATCGACGCGTCCCTGAGGAAAACGTTCGTTAATTCTTCAAGTTCCTGCTGGATACTATCGAGGTCCTTACTCATCTGGTCGAGTTTTTCACCAATGATATCTTTTCTTACCCCGCCGATTTTGCAGGAGCCCTGGATGACCCTGCCCCCGGTAGTCTGTTCCATTACATCAAGGATCCGTTCCCGGATCCGCCATGCATTCATAAACAGGTTCTCAAACCCAAATGAGTCCGCAAAGCAGCCCAGCCACAGGAGGTGGGAGTGTAACCTCGAATATTCGGACCAGATCGTCCGGAGGAATAGGGCCCTTTCCGGCACTTCGACCTTCATAATCTCTTCAATCCCCTGGCAGTAGGTGAGACCGTGAATGAAACTGCAGATCCCACACGTCCTCTCTGCAACATAGACATATTCCGTAAATTCACGTTTTTCCACGAGCTTTTCAAAGCCACGGTGAATATACCCGATCGACGGGATGGCTTCAATTACCTTCTCATCTTCAAGTACAAGGTCAAGATGGATCGGCTCGGGAAGGACTGGATGCTGGGGCCCGAACGGGATGATGATCTGCTTTGTCATGGTTTTTCTCCTTTAGGAATAGCCGCCCCGAACGGGTACTTTATTGAGGTCCTGATGAAATTCCCCTTGAAATCGATATTCATACCCTTGACCTGGATACCAAAAAGATCGTGCATCTCATTCTCGTAAACGAAAGCACCCCAGTACATCCCTGAAATGCTTGGGACTTCTGTTTCTCCGGTCACCGTAACCCGGAGGTTCCGGAAGACAAAATCCTTGTCAAAAGAGTAGTTAATCTCGTAGACATCCCCGGTTTTTGTGCAGCCGATCTGGACGAGCCTGTAGCCTTCTTGTTTGTGTTGTTCAACCCTGCCAATCAGTTGCCCAACTTCAATAGGCATTGTCAGTTGCTCTTCAGATGTCATACGGCACTCCCGGGTTTTTCCATTGTTTCATTTCCTTTCTCTTTCATTGCCAGTCTCTTCGTTTCAAGGATACCAAGCGCCGTGACAACCCCGTCGATAATCGACTCAGGCCGGGCTGCACACCCGGGAACAAACACATCAACGGGAATGACCTTGTCGATTCCGCCTAGCACATTGTAGCATTCACGGAATATACCACCTGATGCAGCACAGATACCGATGGCCACGACCACCTTTGGCTCCGGGATCTGCTCGTAAATATTTTTTACTACTTCCCTGTTCTGTTCATTGACACTTCCCGTGACGAGGAAAATATCCGCGTGCTTCGGGTTGCCTGTATTGATGATCCCGAACCGCTCCACATCATATACAGGAGTCAAGGCCGCCAGCACTTCTATGTCGCACCCATTACAGGATGACGCATCATAATGAATTACCCAGGGCGATTTTTTCAGGTATGTCATGGCATGATCACTCCTTTCAGATAATACAGCACCCCGAGATTCACGATACCAAGCGTCCCGGCGATGAGCCACGCACTCCGAAGAGTCAGTTGCCATTTGACACGGGATATGGTGTTATCTATTAATATCTCAAGGAAATACGCGACAATTATTGCAGCAACGGCGATTACAGGGTTAAACCCGAAGAACAGGTACACAACCCCTAACAGGAATACATACTCATACCAGTGGGCAATTTCAATTTTACCAAGGTTGGATCCTGAAAAATCGGTCGTTACACCTTTGACTATTTCCTGGTGCGCATGGTGCGACGTGGAGAGGTCAAACGGTGATTTACGGAGCTTAATCGTCAGTACCATCAGGTACCCGATGAAAACACCGGGGAGGTACAGGATGATTGGTATGCCCGAATTTACAATTGCACTGACATTAAAGCTCTGGGTGACCATGTACATCCCCACAGCGGTGAATATGATCATCGGTTCGTAGGCGATAATCTGGATGAGTTCACGCTCAGCACCGATATGACTGTAGGGAGAGTACGAGGAATATGCCCCGAGTACGAGGAAGATATGGGACAGCGTAAACGCGAAAATCACGAGCAGCATGTCTCCACCCGAGAAAAACAACGCTCCTGCTACCACCATGAAGACCAGGTAACTTAACACGTAGAAGTGCTGGGTGACGGTGACGACCATGTTCTCTTTCTCAAACAGTTTCCCGACATCGTAAAATGGCTGAAGTATCGGAGGCCCCACCCGGCCCTGCATCCTGGCGGTCACCTTCCTGTCGATACCTGCGATAAGGCCTCCGGCAAGGGGGGCCAGCAGGACAAACAGGATTGCATTGACCAGTGATAGTACCGGTTCAGAAATCATAGGATCACCCCCGCCAGGAGAATGCCTGCAATCAGCAGCAAGCCCCAGCACAGCAACGTGCCGATGTAAAAGACCTTATCTTCACCAAAGTATTTTTCCATGTAATAATTTGAAAGGGATAGTTCACGCATCGTCCCGAACGTTCCCGAAAATCTCATTTCGTTTTCTGTGGTCCTGCCACCCATGTACGGGGAGACATGTTTGGATCCGGTCCGGTAGAACAACATGGATAATGGCATGATCAATAACAGGCATATCATCATGATCATGATGGCGAAGTTGGCCTGGGAAAGCCTTGTCGTGACCCCGTAAATGTTCATGATAAATGGCTCAATAAGATACGTGGAAATCAGAGGGAATGCCAGGCAGACACCGACAACAAGTCCGGTGAGGACATACAAAACTGCCCATTTTTCTTTTTTCACTGTACCCTCGATAACCTCCTGGTTACGCATGACGGATATGATCTTCCCCATCCATTTACTCCAGTAGAATACGGTGAATGAACCCCCGAACGCCAGTATTGCGATGAATATGAGACCAAACGGTGCAGTAATAAACGCCTCGATTGCTGCCCATTTAGAGATCACCATACCAAAGGGTGCAAGGAACATCCCTGCCATCCCGATAAACATCATCATAGCAATCTTTGGCATCCGGACGATAAGCCCACCCATGTCTTCGATATTTTTACTGCCCGTCCTGTTCTCCACCGTACCTACGCACAGGAACAGGAGAGATTTGGCGATCGCATGGAATATTATCAGCAATATTGCCACCCACATCAGGTTGTACGTGCCCACACCTGCACATGCCACGATCAGCCCAAGGTTTGCGATGGTGGAATAGGCTAACACTTTCTTGGCATTGCTCTGCGATATCGCGATCCCTGATGCCAGAAGGAATGTAACGGCACCCACCATGGCAATGATAAAACCCTCAGTGGTGAGTGCTAATACAGGGGCAAACCGGACGATGATGTAGACCCCGGCCTTGACCATCGTGCTGGAATGTAACAGGGCTGACACAGGAGTCGGGGCGACCATCGCACCGACAAGCCACGAGGAAAAAGGCATCAGTGCAGCCTTGGTAATCCCGGCAAAACAGATTAATACCGCCGGCACAATCGCAATGGCATACCCTGAACCGATCAATGTATCCAAACCGAATAATTTTCCTGAAGGGTCCAGCATGGCGATGTAGATCAGGGCTGCGATAAACGCAACTCCCCCGAGAAGGTTCATGGAGAGTGCGAGAAAGGCATTGTTTGTCGCTTCGGGGGTCCCCGAATACCCAATCAGGACAAATGAACAGATTGTGGTAATCTCCCAGAAGAATAACACCCACAACAGATTATTCGAAAAGACAATTCCGAACATCGCTGAAAGGAATACAAAGAATATGAAAAAAAACAATTTTCTCCGGTCTTTTATTTCGGAATGGCGGGCATGATAGGTCTCCATGTACCCTAGTGAATAAACACATATCAGGCTCCCGATGATGCCGACTATCAACGCCATAATAATTGAAAGTTGGTCGATGAACAGGTTTTTTACCGGATTTATGTCGGATATCAGCCCCATCTCAAGGAATAAAAGTAACCCGGCCTGTAACAAGATCAGGGCTACGGTGAAATATTTTTTAAATTTTATTCCAAGGTACAGGATATATACCGCCAGCAGGATCTCGATTATCACCATAATTTTACTGGCAGGTTCAAATGGTATATCGAAAAAGACAGTATTTTTGCTGAAATAGGTGACAAGAAGATAGAGTGACGCAATACCCAGGGCAAATGCGGAAATAATTACAATATAATTCCTAACTTTATCCTTAACAAGCAGCATTAAAATGGCAATTATCACAGGAAATCCTATCAGGAATAACAGATCATTCATTCATCCATCCTCATGGAACGTTTGAGGTTTATCATTATTAATCATTTTCAATTGGAAATTATCTTGAACTGGCAAGATTCAGGACTATCATTCAATCAGAGGTTAAAATGAGACGCGGGTCTGAAGAAGGTACGATAATCCGTGATAAAATCAGGGGTGGCCGCGGACTAAAAACCTACTCTAATGGCAGGTCATCTGATGTTTTCATTCACGGGTTGGCTGGATCATCCCATATCACCCACGGCATTTGCGTATTGATGTCATTACCACACCACAAAACCAAAAAAAAATCTGCAAAAATTCGGTATTGTCCTAATTTATACCGCATAATGGTGAAATAAAAATTCATGCCAGGTCCAGATGTGATCTGACAGGGTTTCGATCATTATCGGTGTTTTTTTACAGGGTAATGGGTCCAT
>Ga0114951_10001099_pt1 | contig 34906 bp, 37 predicted proteins | sample AM7aDNAmetaG_FD_88677 | JGI IMG/M metagenome (GOLD analysis project Ga0114951, IMG submission 88677) | Freshwater microbial communities from Finland to study Microbial Dark Matter (Phase II) - AM7a DNA metaG | ecosystem: Environmental > Aquatic > Freshwater > Lake | place: Finland: Lake Alinen... | reverse complement strand
TGCTGCGGCACGTGTTGCGATGGCCCTGTCTTGTGTGACATCTGCTGCTGTGCGTGCCTCCGCACTGCCTTGACGCAGCCCACCACCGACGGCGGCTCCAATAACGGCACCTTCACCAGTGGCAGCGGCAGTGCCAACGCCAACGTAGGGGGACAGCGCATGTGTCGCTGCAGTCGCTAACCCCTTAAAGGCATTGAGCGCTTTGTAGATGATATAGAGCTCGGCACCAAACGTGATAAGCCCGGACGGAATAGACACAAGGACATCGGCCACTTTGACGAGGGCACTGCCCAACGATTCGAGTTGGGGTAGTCCTTTCGTAATATCACCAAAGAGTTTTTCGATATCGGGTGCGAGTTCACTGACAACGGTGGCAGCGGCAACGGTAAACTTTTCGTTTAACTCCACCATGCTTTTTGCAAGTTTGGCGTTGGCGGCAAGCACTTCGGGTGATTGGACCGTCACAGACGACTCGGCCTTCTTCATCTCGGCATCAGACATACTAGCCAAAGGACGCAGGCTCATTGAGCCTCTGCCCAGCAGTGTATCTGATGCGGCAATGGCTGACGTATCATCGGGGTGCTCATTGATATAGCGCATTATCCGTTGTGGGAGATCCTTTATCGATCTAAAGTTTGGAGCAAGCGGATTAAGGTTAACAGCCTGAAAGGCCTGTGCCGCAGAGCCCGTCGAATCGGTACTTGCAGCCTGTTGCTGCTTTTCCAAGGTGCGCTTGGCCTTGACGTAGGCTTCAGGATCGATGCCCATCTGTTGAGCCACACCGGCCATACGTTGATACTGCTCAGTGCTCACACCAAGTCTCATGGCATTATTCTGGATGCTTTGCGCTTCCTTGGCTATGCGGATGATACCTTCGAATGCACCTACAAGGACACCTATCGCCACACCGGCTTCTAAGAGATGGCTTCGCATCCCACCCAGGGCACTGCCTAACGTGTTGACACCGCTAGCGGCAATACCTGCAGAACTGTTCAATCCAGAAAATCCGGCCTGTGCTTTTGCAAAACCAGCACCCATAGCAGAATCAATAGCCATAGTAGCACTACCGACTATTTGTGATTGTGCTGTTTTAATGCTTGCTTGTATAGCGGCTAATTGTCCTGGAACAGCCGAGCTATCAACATTTACCTTGATATTGAGTCCTGGAGTATCTGACATTATATGGTATCCTTAGTTGTATATCACAGTTAGGTATTGATATAGATCTTTAATTTTTAATCTGGATCAGAAGAGGGGATTTTTATTTTATATTTGTACGTATATGCGTTTTTGAACTATTTAGTTTGTCTTCATTTGCCCGCATGAGTTGCTCAAAGAGTTTCGTTTTATCCGTCACTTCTATTGGCATAGATGTTCCTTCAGCTGTTTCTTTCTGCTCTTCATACCATCGAATCCACGCTTGATATGCTGTCTGAATAGCACTTCCTTCAGTAAAAAAGAGCCCGGTAAGTAGGACGTTAAATTCCCTAATACCTGGCTCTTCTGGTGTACCAATTATCTCACGTAAATTAATATTAAGGAAGCGCCTAAAATCATAAAGAATAAGGCCAAAGAATTCTAGTGGATCAAATTCTTCTTTACCTTCCTTGGCCTTGGCTAGTTTTTTTCTGCTTCTTCTTTTGTGGGATTATATATAGCCCGAACTGTCTCCATGTCGAATCCAGAGCGAATAAAGATATAGGTAATCTGAACTTCACTCATACTCAAACAATGAATAGGATCACTCTCATTTGTATACTTCTCGTAGATTTCTGGGCCAAAGGCAGCATCAAAAAGCTCTTTGGCTGGATTCATTGGATTTCCCTGTTTATCTACAGTAGAAAATGCATTATATGGAGAGCGAAGCATAAGTCCACAGGGAGGATCATCACAAATAATGGGAATGATATCTCCCTTCAGTTCTATAGTTCGTGCTTCTTTCTTGGCTTTAATTTCACTAAAGAATGTATCTAAACTATAGCTACTTGTAGGTTTAGTAATGGGTACTTTAGTCTCATTAGACATGTTGAGTTTTCCTTTTTTATTTGAGTGTTAAATTCTTTAATCCAGATCAAAAGAGGGTGGCGGAAATTATGGCATCACTCATAATATATTCATCCCTTTTCTGATCCAGATTAAAAACTAAAGATTACTGTAATCCTCAGTCGTTCTCACTTCCAATTTCTGGAGAATTTGCTAATTCGTAGGGTGTATTTATCGTAGTATTAAACAAGGCTACTTTACTGATGGACATCATAGCAATAGAACCATCTGGCTTAGGATTAATACTATAACCACAGACAATAGCACTTGCTGTAATAATCAGAGTGCCAATCGTAATTTTAATACCAAATACTTTACCAGCGGCACTACGAGCAAAGATACTATTCAGGAGTAGATTTGTGCTCACACCTGTTGGATCAAAGTACTGTTTCCAGGACAAGTCCATTGTCTCTTCACCATTGCTAAAATAGGAAGGATCAATGACACCATCAACACTGGATCCAAAGGTTGGTGTGCCCTTAATGAGGGACTGTGATGGTGTGACAGTGAAATCTGTGGCTAGTGCAAATCCAGTGCCTGCACTTAATGATGCAACATCAGGCGCAATTTGCAGTAGGCAACTATATCCAGATACTGGAGCAAAACTTGTGCTCATAATTTATCTCCTAAAGATGTAAATATTATTGTAATACAATGCCATTTGCCGGTAAACTGGCTATTTCATAATTGGTGTTGAATGCTGCATTAAAAAGTTGAATCTTTGAAATAGACATCTCAGCAATAGAACCATCAGCTTTTGCCGTGATTGTGGGAGAAACAATGAGTCCTTGTCCAATAATACTAAAGTTTGGCCCAATGTTGATCGTAATATTAAATTTCTTAGCCGCAGCAGTTGTTGCAAAATATGAAGCCAATAATAGATTTGTGGCTAAACCATCAGGATCAAAGTATGTCTTCAGGTTTAACTCCGTCGTTTCCTCGCCACTGGCATAAATAGACGGAACAATAACACCGGTTGAGCTTGAACCATAGGTGGGCAGTCCCTTTATGATAGCATTGGCACCAGTCACCGTAAAATCTGTGCCAAGATTTAATGCGCCCGTAGTGGAGGTGGGAACAGTACCGAGTTCGGCAACCCAAATTGACGCTTTAAAACCAGAAACAGGAGCGACAGCTTCTGCAAAGGCCACTTCAATAACATGATTGGCGACAATATCAGAAAAGGTGAAATAACCTCCACCAGTTTGTGCCAGTGCTTCATCGACTGTCCAGGTATCTACACCGTAGCCCACTTCTGGATAAGCGACTACTGTAAGATTAGCACCGGAAGCTACCGTTGTAACAACTGCTGGTGATACAGCACCATTAGATCCAGCTGACGGAGTGATTGTATACGTTGTCATAAAAATTTCTCCACGAATAATAATTATTAGATATAGTAAGGCCTAGGAAAGGCAAATATGCAGGGTTGATATTATAGTCTACCCAGTTTTATGTAGAACTAATCATGGCTCTTGACATTATCCTAAGATGATGCTTAGGCCTACGTATAGGAAATAACAAATGATCGGAAGCTGAGCACACCATGCATAGATTTATTATCTGCATCAATAAAGGTACGAGAATCAAGTGGATGTAGCATGGTGGATACTTGCCAATTTGCACTATCCCCATTCATGACGATAGGCCCTAAACTATCATCTGTGAGTGCAGCATAGACTAAGGCTTGGAGTGCATAGTTTGGTGCTCGTCCAATCTGTACCGTTTGATATCTATCATCTGGGCCAGTATAGCAATGCAGTTTGGTATCTAATTGCCAAAAGCTCGATGTACCAAATGTATGCAGGAAATTGGCAAATGGTTTCTCCAATCACCACAAATGGAGGTACGATATCTTTCTCAGGGGCATCCGTTACCTCAACACCTGTTAATTGTGACGACAGTCTTGCATATACTGCTTTACTAAAATCTTCTGTTGGAAGTAATAATACTGACATAATTATTTAAGTGCCTTTGTAATAGCCTCTGCAACTTCAGCATGGAAAATTGGCTCTTGTTTAATCACTGCTGGTGCTAGCCAAGGTTGTGCCTGCATATTTCGTGTGCCTTCTTCGATGTATAATAATACAGGATTATCACCACCAACCATATAACTGCCTTCACCAGCTTCCTTAAGTACAATTTCATCCTTGATATGTTTGTCCTCTACTTCATATACACCAATACGTGAGGGTAGATGTGATGGAGGTGGAAAGACGGCTTTCGCATGGACTAATATTTCTTCAGCATTATGTTTTGCTACATGTGTACAGGCTTCTATAATACGTTCAGCATATAATGTAAGACTATCGCCTGTTAATTCTACTGTTGTTATGATGGTAGGCATATCTCATTGCTTCACAATAGTCCGTTGATTAGTAACAGTCTAGATCAGAAAAGGTGGATTTTATTTCTAAGAAGTAGTATCAGCACCAAGTTGTGTGACTTCTGACACAATAAATGCGACATAGCGGCGACGTTCATCCATAATTTGCGGCCATGTCTCAATCTTAAAAACACGTGTATTGTTTGGATGGCTACTCCATAATGGAGAAGTCCACGAAAATCGCCATTTGCTTGTGATATCAAGTTCTGGATGATAGCGCATGATCAGTGTGTAGAGTGGTACATCCCGTATAGCACCCTCACGTATCGTCTTCGCCACATCTCGTGTTGATACGGTAATGGGATCTATTGCACATCGAATAGCAGCTTGCGTCTCATAGGTTTTTGTTTTACCACCGCTCCCATTACTTATTGAGATAGGCTTCAGAATGTCTAAACTATGGCGCAATCGTCCAGCATTAAATGCCACTAATTTTTCAGCAGACATAATATGTGATGTATCCTTTAGATTTTAGGCGGGCTTGCATGGACTTTGGCCATAATTTGCTGCACAACAATTTTCTGTACTGCTTTATGCTGTTGTCTCTGTATATGCTGTATATCATGCAGGGTGCTAGTCATAGTCGTTGTAGGATCTGCAGGTATTGTCAATAATGTCTCAGGTATACTATATGGTATTTCGTCCTGTGTCAGTATCACGAATTGTTCGTCGCTTATCACCACAGGGGCATCTATACGTAATCGTGCCAATTGATCATCACTGAGTTGTATGTCTGGTATAGTAGTTAATATAGTACTAATGTTATAATCTTGATCAGAAAGAGGAGCTATTAATTGCACAAGTTCTTGAACAATACTTGGATGAGAGGATAAATAGGATAATGTATACCCAAAACTTTCTGCAATAGCCTTAAAATCATCAAGGATCTCAGCGCCAATATCATTGACAGTCATAATATTACCCTGCTTTTTTGATCCAGATTAAAAACTATAGTACGACTTAAAACCCATTAATAGATAGTAGTGATGCTTGATAGGCATATACAGCATACACAGCACCAGTGATACCAGCGCCAGTACTTACGAGTTGAACATATTGATAATTACCACGATATTGACAAATATTATAGGCAGCATTTGCCTGTGTCGTTGCAACACCTAATGTAGCAAGAGCACCATGAGGAATCATGGCAAAATCATCAGTACCACTTACTAAGGTATAGGGAGACACAAGTGCATAGGTAGCATTTGCCCCGCTAGCAAGTGGTGTTTTTGTCAGCGCAGTGACGACACCAGTACCATTATTACCTGTTGCATTTGCCACAGTCACAAGTGCATGTGCAGCAGGAGTAGCTAATATCAGTGCTGAAATATCGCTAGCAATCGTGGTGATGGTTCCAGTATCATCTGTAGCAAGACTTATACGAATAGCTCTACCAGTTACCGTAATACCTAAGGACTGACTCACATCTGATGGATCAACATAGGTGATGTTAATACCCATGCCTAATACACCAATAGGCACGGCACTAAATTTCAAATCATTATTCGTGCCAGTCAGTAGTGTGGTGAGTGACGACTGTACAGCAGGAACCGCTGTGACGGTATTCGATACTTGTAGGCTAAATGATTGTGCATTCGTGACAGCACCAGCAATAACCATAAAGAGTACACCATCAGGATACCCTTCCATATTCAGTACTTGTGATACGGGGTTATTACCACTATTATATGTACCTGCTGGTATAATGGCAGAAACTTTACTGCCGCTTGTTAAATCATTATAGAGTCCCATTATCTAATCCTTATATTACCGCCACTGGTAAATAATTTATACGTTGCGAGACTGATACCTGCAGTTGGGTTCTCGTAGTTTTCGAGTACATAATTGATGATACCACTAATAAGATTGGATGGTATATGACTTGCATCAACATATCCGCAGACATAGGTACATGTCACTTCGGCTGGACGCCAATACGAGGTTAAAAACTCAATCGCATTTGGATATTTCTGTGTATGTAAATAATAGTCTGATACCCCAGTATCTGATCCAGCAACAAGTGTCGTGGTAGTATGGGTATAGCTATTATATCCAGAGAGTGATAGGATAGCAATGACAGGAGACTTTGGTAATGTGCCATCAGCACTATCTATAATACAGCGACGTGTCTGGGGCAATAACGCCACACCACTATATTGCTGGCAGAGATCCGTGCCCGCATTAATGAGCCGCTGAATTCTGGTGGCATCGAGTCCTGGATCAATGATGCCCATCTCTGCAATCATTTCTATCGTAACTGGACTTGCCGCTGGTACAATAATTGTATCCACAACTACTCCTTTCCTTTAATTGTTTGTTATTCTCTCGTAGAATATATGGACTAGGACTAGGGCTATGGCTAGGGCTATGGCTAGGGCTATGGCTAGGGCTAGTCCCGGCCCTGCAAGAAAGGAAAAACTTACAGGGTGGGACTAACAGCGTAGCAAGGGCTTACTTAGAACGTGTTAACGGAATTCTGAGGGCCCACGATGGCTAAGATAGAGAAGGCAGCGCCAGTTCCACCAGCACCAGTGCAGGTGACAGTGACATAACGATAGTTCTGGGCACGAACCTGTAATTTGGTGATACCCGTACCGGCAAGGGCTTCAAAGACAGCAGCGGTGGTAGAACCCACAACGGCTTCTGGATTGGTGGCAAGCAATGCATCAAGCGTCACAGCACCAGTGGTACCATCAGCATTGTTGCAGAGGGTGACAGAGAGGGTTTGGGCATCAGTGAGTGCCGTGCAGTTGCAAATTAATAGGACACCACTTTCAGAACCAAAGGTGTCGATGACAGCATTGGTAGGATTGGTGCTTCCTTTATAGGTTCCCGCTGCAATAACAGCCTTAGGAACTAACTGGGTGAGATCATTAACAAATGACATGGTATTGTATCCTTATAAGATGTATATTGAACATCTACTATATATATTGAGTGAGGAAGTTCTTTTATCAGGATCAAAAGAGGGGGATTTTTATAAATTCGAACCACCCTTCTTTGATCCAGATAAAAAGTTTACTACTTAGGCAGTCTTACGTAGTAGAACGCTAAAGGCTTCTGCAACCACTGGAGCGCCATCAGTCCATTTGGTGATGCGATAGCCAACTTCATCAGTGGCAGCATACAGTTCATTGAGACGGAACACTTCGAGTTGGGTACTATCAGCAATCCAGTAGTAGCTGAAGTCACCAAAGATCATGAGAGGATCACCAGTCACTGAACTTGCATAGTTATTTAATGTCACAGTTCCTAGAGCAGTCAGAATATATTCGGTTTCATAGACAGGATAACCGGCTAACATAGGAGGCTGTCCAGAAACGGCAGTGAGCATATCACTCCAGATGGGTTGTCCAGTCGTGGCGAGTAATGAACGCAAATAGGACACTCCACCACGGGGAACCATGAATGCAGGCTTACCAACACCCTTGTTTCGATACTGGGCCTTAATCTGATAAGGAAGAGAAAGCACGTCAGCAATGGACAGTGGCACGGAAGCACTCGTTGCAGCATTCACGGATGGTAGGATGAGATTGCCAGCAGCATCTTTAGACAGTAAGCCAGTAGGAACACCTTGTCCATTACCATTAAAGTATTTATTCTCTTCAATGAGGGCAATATTCTTGACATACCAATCAACCACTGTGGACTCAACATTGACGATTGAAGAATTGATGAGTTGATTGGGAACTTTGAAGATATTCTGGTGCTTGTGGGTATGTAGGGATTTCTTACCAAATGGTGCAGATAATGTATCCACAGCAACAGTCTCACCCTCTTGCTTCCAGGAGTCTGTTACTGAGAAGCCTAATGTTGGGAAACTGACATCTACACCAGGATTGGTGGTGATAATGGTGGCAAGATTTCGAACATTAACAACGTTGAGCAAACGATAGATGATTTGAGCACGAACTTCAGGTGGCACTAAAATTCCGCCGTCGGACACGGCATAAGAACCTAAGCTCTTCACTTCAGCCTGTGTCATTTGATTCATGCCCTTAGAGAGATAAGCGGCATAGGCTTTGTCTTCTTCAATAGTGGTACGAAGATCAGAATTACCCATGAGGGCTTTGATCTCTTTGGCAACATCGGCTTTAGAAGGAGTTGTACCAGTAGTAGCAGCAACACGATTCTGCTCGGCGAACTTAGTGTCCAGTGCAGCTAACAGATCAGTCTTTACTTGCTCTACATCAGCATGACTGGCTTTGTCCGCAATTTCAATAGCGAGCTGCTTGGCTTCTTTTTCTGCAGCTTTGAATTCATTTCCCATGATTAATTTCTCCCGTATCTCTATGGATACTATAATAGTTAGAGTTTTGTGGTTTAGGCTGACTGCTTCTGAAGTTCAGCAAGGATAAGTTCTGCCATCGTAGGCAAACATACTGCGGATTTTCCGCAATCTTCCGTTGTATCGGGATCAGTGTCATTCGGCTCCTGACTATCATCTGGAGTGGTTGACGGCTGAAGGATAGACTTCAGATTGGCAATATGTGCAGATACTGATTTATGATAGGCTTTATGGGCCGCTTTATATCCTGTAAGATCGAGTCCTAATTCATGTATAGATTTCATACAGGCATCAAGTGTTTCTTTCTTAATAGGTTTACCGACTTTCTGTTCTACTATACTAGTAGTACTGATGTCTTTATCTTGATCAGAAATAGGGGATGGAATTATTTCTTTATTCTGAAGCAAAAGTTTTGCAATTTTGGCAGCTTTCTTTGCTTTCTTTGCTTGTTTGTGTGTAAGTTCTGCTGTAGTTGTCTCTTCAACTTTTATTTCTGTAGTCGTCGGAGTATCCATTTTATAATGTACACCTTCTTTGTATGACTTAATACTATCAAGGAATGAGCCCCGAGTGCCATCAGCATTCTGAGACATGGGATTATCCACAATAGAAATTTTATAGAGTTTGAGTTCTGAAATTTCACGAATAGAGACACCATTCTCTTCAACAAACCGAAACTTGACTGGCATATATTCAATGCTGAGTCCAGCAGGAATACCATATTCTTGGCGTTGTATGAGTGTAGGTAATATTTCCCGAGTAACATGCGCCTTATTAAGATTTAAAATGCCTCGCTCAAGAATAAGATCATTACCCTTCATCGAGAAAAAACCAACACCAATCTCAGATTCTAGTCCACGCATATGATCAATATTCAACATAAACTTATAATGATTCTCAATCAGTGTTTTATTGAAGGCACCGGCCAGGATTCTATCATCACCTAAGTCTACCATTTCAGTACAGTTTGCAATTCCTGCGATGATGCCGTCAATACCATCATCAGACTTCTTGAGCATCATGGGAGCAAAGACTTGCTTTTTATCTTGTATGGGTGTCTTCATAGTATATCGTATACCTTTATAGCATATAATGCGTATGTTTTTAGTCAGGATCAGAAAGAGGGTGGAAGTTTTATCTGGAGTATCATACTACCCATCTTTGATCAAGACTATTACTTATGTTCTGGAGCAACTATAGGTTTTGTTTCTACTCTAATATGTGATGCCAGTATATCCCACCGTCTTGCCTCTTCTTGTATCCATGTGGCTAATGCATCACGATGTTGGCACATTGGATACGAAGCACAGCATTCTTGAAAAATGCATATTCCTGGATGCTTACTACAGGTAGGATAAATACACATTTATATATTCTCTATGAGGGAATCTGCTATAGCTGTAGAATTTATGGCAGGAGACAGCTTAGGGGCCGCAACACCATTGAGAATATTTTCCAGTGTATTACTCCCAGTGGGCATAATCAGTTGATCACCGGCAGGCGAAGCAATTGGGCCCATGCCTGTCGCTTCTCGCATTTCATTGACAGTGAGGAATTTGCTCTTGGCTAATGTTTCGGCTTGAAGATCAGCATCAACGCTGAGAGCCTCAATATCTTCCACACGAAAATCAATATAGAGATCTGGATCTCGATAGCGTGACTGCATATGACGTGAGAGTTGGCCGCAGAATCTTTTGAGTAATGGTATGACTGTTTCTTGATATAAGGCTCTACGTGCCGTCGCATAATTATTATAGGTAGTATCCTTGATGGATAGGAGCACAACGGGGAATTGTAATACATTGCAGATTTCGGCTGCTGATGTTTCTAGCGTTTCTTTCCAACACATATCTTCGGGTTCAGAGCCAATCTTTTCATACTTAAATCCGGGCGGAATGACTGCTGGACTTTTGGCATTCAGGCTTCCCTGCCAATGTAGCTTGACATCATCATGAATCTGTTCTAAATCTTCATCAGTTGGTAATGTAATCTCAGGATCTACGCTCAGGATGCCACTTGGTACACCATTATTCTTCATATAGTGATAGTTAAACGTTCGTGCTTCATTATTGAGATCAATAGATTTGGCAGCGGCCATGAGCGGTGGAAGGCCAAAATACTGATATTTGGGGTTATACGTTCGAATGTGACAGATCGTATCTTTCAACATGTGGGCATCAGTCTCTGATGGAATGGCATAACTATAGTAGTCCACTGTTCGCTGATTGGCAGCCGGAATAGGCAGCATATAACAGGCAGGCACTGTATCAATGATACAGGGATTACCTGTACCTTTAATATCTGGGCCAATGACATGGATATAGGCATTACCACAGACTTGATAGGATACGGCAGCCTGATAGATAATTTCTGACATACCCCAATCAGGATTAGGGCTACGTAAGAGCTTGGCGAGTGGATGGTTCTGAATCTCTGGATTAATATCTGCTGTCTGGCCCGTATTTCGATAGACTCTCAGCGGAATCCCTGCCATGGCCCATGCAATAGATTCTATGGCGGCATAGACGATAGGATTGGCTAAATAACCCTCGTTATAATAGGCGAAAAAGTTGGTAGAAATAACACTAGGATTATCAAGATTGCCCCATGCCGTTGCACCTGGAAATGTACCATCAGCATTGTTAAAGATAATATTTGCACCAACGTCACCTGTAATAGATTTAAGACTTACAGGTGTTGCTGCAGTACTTATAAGAGCAGGTACTTGACTTTTTCTATGAAATATGTTAGAGAACCAGTTATTACTCATGGTTGATATATTACCCATATTATATTAGTTCTAATCATTAGTTGTCAATTATTGATTGTCAATCATTGATTGTTAATCATTACTAGAGTCTTTAATCAGGATCAAAAGAGGAGATTTTATTATTGCCCAATTACTACTATCCCTGAGGCCAATGGAACTTGAAGCTTGGTTTTACTTTGGCATAACGTGATAAGCAGAGACTATCGGCTCTATCTGGAGATTTTCCACCACTGCGCTTCTTAATTTCTTCCTTAGACTCAATCTGATATTTACCCGCAGATGTAAATTTATATTTAAGCGATGAGAGTTCGGCCTCTAATTCTTTATCATGAGGATCAATAGCAATGGTGCCAGCTTTAAATTCATCTCTCAGATTGCAATAGAGTTCGGCTCGCAAATTAATATAGGCTTCTTTATCAATAGGACTACTACTACTATTAATACCGAGTACAGGCATTTTTAACTCGGTTAATCTGTCAACAACGCCAGCACCTAAGCCGCCTACATCCACATTAATATGTGTGGCTCCTGTGCTACGAGAGGCATCTACTACCTCTCCGCTCACCACCATCGTATCCATCTTCGTAATGGTTTTTATGACTGAGGCATGGAGTCCTTGACTTTTTGTGATAATCGTGCTATCGCTGCCGAACCTAGCAACATCCACTCCGAGTCGTATAGGCTTAGTAGCGTCTAATGGTTCTGAGAATCTTAGCTGGGCCTTTTCAATATCAACTAATGAGATAAGAGTATCGTCAGAACTTCTAGGAAAGTCACCAAGAACTCTAGAATCCCAGAGTGGACTATCTTCTCCCCACGCCTTACGTTTATCCTCCACCCAATCAGGCGTAATAAGATAGGGACGGAAGTGTGTCGTATCAGGATCTGTAAAATTGGGGGTATCAAATGCGGAGATATGTATGGTGTGGTAGAGAGGTGATCGGAAGGATTCGTAAAACTCACCACTTGTTTGTGTAGGATTACCAATAAGTAAAAGCCTACTGCCTTCACTGGCAAGTGATCCTTGACTGGCATCAAAGATATCCTGATCAATACCACTGGCTTCATCATAAACGAAGAGGATATGTCCACTCTTTGCGTGATATCCCTGCACATTTTCTGGCTTATCGGCGCTAACACCTATAGCATACCATGTGGGGCCTAAGTCTAGTCGTGTATTAAGGAGTGTACCGCCTAATGGATATTTTGTCTGTGCATGCGCTGATCGGATTTCACGCCAAATGAGTTGTTCTGTCTGTCTCCATGTCGGAGATAAATTAACGACAACACTATCTGGATGCGTATATAGAAACCAGAGAATAGTCCAAGCAGCACAAGCAGTTTTTCCAATTCCGTGGCAACTCCTACAACTAGTACGTTTATTATCTCGTACGGATTCCATAATCTCAATTTGTTTTTGCCATGCATCCTTACCTAATATATTTCTAAGGAAGAAATCTGGATCAGAAATGGAGCGGGATAATATATTTTGCGCTTCTAATTTATTTACGGCTCCCACGTTTCATTCCTTTTATCTTGTGGCGCAATAAAATGCATTCTTGGGACTAGGCCAAACATAAAGTTATTTTTATTATTAACTAAAAATTCAAGATTGGGATAGATTCACGAGGGGATTATTGAGAAGTACATAAAATGCATTCATGGGACTAAGCAAAACATAAAAGAATTATTTATGCTCTATTTCTGATCCAGATGTCGGTGTAGTATCCGTAGTATCAGAGGCAAGTACTGCTAAATCAGCAAATGAGAGTGCGACATCAACTTTACCACTCAGTTCAACACTCGTTTTATTAGAGATTCCTGTATATTTAGCCAGAATTTCTAGTGCAGCAAGTTTATTCTCACGTTTGATCTCAATCGTTTGCCCCTGCCGTCCCGGACGTGCAATGATAAGGACTGATGCATCAACATCTTCACTAATTTCTGATGAGGGTATTAAAGTAGTATTACCAGCGTTATCCCAACTTACAATATCAGTAGCACGACAAAAGGCGATACGTTTGAGCTCAGCGATTACCATTTCTGCTGTGACATCTTGTTCTTTGAGTAATGATTGGATGATATTTTGTACTCTAAGATCTTTTAGTGTTTGACAACCCAATTGTCCAGCAGTTTTTATAGTTACTCCAGGATGGACTGCTTTATAGGCCTTCGTGGCATTGAAGTGTTTCACATACTCAGTTGCAAACTGTTGATGCTTCATATCTAGTGTTCTATGTTGTATGCTAGTATCTGTTATAGTAGTACTCATGTTATTTACTCGTGATCAAAGAGGGCCAGAAAAGTTAATTGTTATTGGGAACACCTACACCTCCATCTCTTGTCACTGCAATCATTAGTAGCTGTTATACAGTATAGATTGGGTGTATAGAGTTATGTGAGGTGTAGGTATTACTTGCTGCTAATATGTGAGCAGGTTAAAATCGTATCCAGTAGTAGAATCCCTACCTTCCAGGCCTTATCTGCCACTAATAAGTGCAGCGGCGAAATTAATATGTAGAGTTACTACTGGAGCTGAGTAGGAATAATATATATAAGAGGAACACAAAGTTGTAGTGTTCACTTACGTAAATATTATGGACACAGAATTGAGGAGATATTGGCCTTGCCAGAAAATCAATAAAAATATAGAGATTGAGTTACTATCTAGTGTGCTGTTCGTTCCATTGTGTATATCTATCTATTTATCTAAATATCTAAATATCTAAATATAGTAATTGGCGAAGATCTAGAAGTATGGGCAACAAGTGTCTGATCTGGCTGCCGACTCTCTATTTTGTTATATTGTTATATGATTTCTAAAACAGGAAAATATTTGCTCTGGGATATATCCTTAATACTTTTTTACTTTGTGCCTAACTTAATATATGAGTATCCTACTCGTATATCTTACCCTTATAGTATTGATACTTAAACCTAGAGGGAATGTATAGTACTTATCTTTTTAATCACGATCAGAAAGAGGGCCGAGAATTTTAATGCAGGCTCACAATATGATATGGAGAACCTACTCCTGCGCTATGCATGGTTGCAGCCTCCAGTGCTTTGGTTATTCTCTCTTTTGGTGCTAGTGTGCCAATACTACTAAGTCCATAGAGACATCCTAGCGCATAGTATTCGCCACAGCCACAGGCAGCAAATGTCAGAACACTCCTACTTATTTGGTTATCACATTGAATCGTATATAACTTCCCTTGATAACCCAGCAAAAATGTTCCTCCAATTTCTTCTCCATTCTCAATTTTTCCAAATCCTCCGTCTTTCCAAGTAGTACGGCAGGCATCTATGAAGTCAGTTGCCAAATATTCAAATATATCTACTTTTGTATGACGTGCAGGAATAGAAAGACTATAACGTAATAATTGTCCCATACGAAAGCTTGTCGTAAATCCAAAAATATAAGGCTCATCAGTGTCTGGCTGTACTCGGCGAAATACCTTTTCGTCTGCTCGTACTGTCTTATGCCAGTCAGCATTAGAACCTAAACTATCTCCACCAATGTATACATTTCCATCTTCTTCTATACCAACTATACATGTCATGCTATTAATTTCCTTTTATCTGTTACCCTACCTGCTCTAATAGTATTCCCACTTTATATAATGGCTAAACATATAATAAAATAATAATTTGATATATGTTTAGACTATATTAATAGTGGGTATATTAATATTGGCCATACATATATGAGCCACAAAAAGGAAAACACATTATGACTACCCCTACTATGCTATCATGCAATTCTAACTCTTCATGGGATGCTGCCTGTACTACAGCATTTGCTACATTATGTGGCAGAGCAAAATCTATTGTTATTGTTGATGCGACGAATATGACTGATATAGATAGACATGCGATTGATAGTGCTCCTTCTCTACTTGCATATCTATTTCCTAATTATTATGCTACTACTGTTTTATCTGGATCAGAAAAGGGGCAAGAAAATGATGACTAATACAACAGTTAAATCTCATGGCAAATATGATGTTGTCTCCTATGAAATGCGAACATTACTGATACACGCCCTACTAGATTCTGCTCGATTTGGATTATTAACGACACAATATAAGTTAGAACAGTGGATAAAAGAAAATGGAGGTACAAATGAGCAATACGCCAACAAAATACCCAGATCCACAAGTAAATGATCGCTATGGCAGATTGGTAATTGTAGAAGTATTACCCAAAATTGCAGTGGGCATACGTAATACTACCACAACCTATCTCTGCCATTGCGATTGTGGAAAAGATGTCGTTGTCACTCGACGACATATCACTGGTGCACATACACGCAGTTGCGGCTGTCTTCGAAAAGAAGCTATATCTGCTTGTAACTATAAGCATGGAGGTTCTGACACGCCACTCTATAGAGTTTGGACGAATAGTGGATGGAAGAACACAACAACCTTCGAAGATTTTTATAACTGGACATGCGCCAATAATTATGTTAGTGGCATGCGAATCTTGCGGAAAGATACCACACAGCCATTTTCTATAGCAAATGCATATATCACTGATGTTTCGGGCATGAATAGCAATAAAAAGAATACCATATTATTAACACTAGAGGGTACTACACAATCATTGGCTGCATGGGGAAGAGACTCTCGCTGCATAGTGAGCGAACAGTTATTGACAAAACGCATTAAATCAGGTATGCCACTTTATGAGGCAATGACAACACCAGTATCACCAAATAAGTCATATGCAGGTACTGGGGTACTATCACTTAATTTTTCCGGCGAAGGCTATGCTACACGGGCCGAAACATTAGCCTATCTACATATTGGTAGGAATCGATTGTGGAGACTACATAAGTGTGGTATACTACAGTCAGTGAATCGTGGTTATCTCTGGGATGATGTGATTGCAGTATTACCTACTGTACATAATAGATTAGATTTTAAAGTATTATCTGGATCAGAAAAGGGTGAGGAAAATTAAATGCGAACCTACGAATTGATAAATGAACAAAGTTTGGTAGTGGCTACTGCCGAGGCCGAAACTATCTTAGAGGCTAGAGATTGGTTTGATATAGCTTTCGAGGGCAAGTTTTGGATGGGATATTATGACAGTCATGATGAGTGGAAAACACAACCAGTTATACTTCGTGGATTAAGTAACTTGGGGGAAAATTAAATGTCTATGATAAATATTAGAAAAAAATGTTTGTGGTGCTGCCTAGATAGTTCTAGTGAGGTTACAGCATGTACTGCTAATAACTGTCCACTTTGGCCTTTCCGTTCTGGTAAATATGCTGATGGGCAAAAACATGGAACTCGTGATGCTATTGGAAGGAAATGCATGGACTGCAGTAGTTGGGTAGATTCAGAAGTTAGAGATTGTATGAATACTGGCTGTGCCTTATGGAATGAAAGATCTGTGAAGAAAGAAAAGAAGGAACGAACTCCTAAACAGATAGAAGCCGATAAGGCAAATGGTGCTAGACTTATGGCAATTAGAGCTTCTAAATCTAAATAAAATATTAGCAAAACTAATATTTAGAATATGAGCAAAACTAATATTCCTGATTTCTTAGGTATTTCTTACTAAAAGAGTCAGGAATATTTGCTATGTATTATGTCCAATATTTTTGGACTGGACTCTGAATCATAAGATTCGGGAAGGCTGGTAATCCTGCCACTATTGCTGTTTGTGCCCTAGACTTTGGACGAGATATGCATTTCTAGACGTTGTAGGTATGCTGAGACAGTCCAAAATCTAAAAGATGGGGAATGTGTCATCCATCACTATTTTTGTGGCTATAACAGTTGTATTTGAAGAATTTCTTAAATCTGGGGATTAGCCGTCCTGTAGATATGCATTTCTTGCGAAGTCCACTGCTACTGGAGGGCCTCTTGGGCGGCATGGATGCAAAAGATGGGTGTAAGTGCCACTCTAGTGCTATTTAAAATTTATACGTCGTATATTGTGAGTGTTTGAAGAATTTCTTAAATCTGAGAGGGAAGCCTGCTTCTACTGATAAAACTGAAGCGTAGTAATCGCCGAACTCTCTCCAGCAGAAGTATCTAATCATCAGGAGATATAACTTTAAGCCATCTTTCTGATCGTGATATAAAAACCTATAGCGACGCTCTTCTGTAGTTTTTAGTCTGGATCAGAAAGAGCAGCAGTATATTTACTGCCTATCAGACATTCGCAGCCAATGAATTCCTCACCCTCCTTTCTGATCGTGATTAAAATATTAGGCGAATTACCACCCTAGGTGTTTGATGGGCGCAAGCATCCTATGCTAAAACAGAAAAATGAAGGCACTGGGGTTCCAGGCCTCGTACGTAACATAGTAATTACTTATACTCTAATTGGTTACGTAGTAACCACCTTAGGATTTACGCTAGTAAATTCTAAGGCTTATCTAATACTGAAGAATAGAATATAATACTAGAATTATATTAAAACCTTAGAATAGAATATAATACTAGAATTATATTAAAACCTTAGGTTTTAGATTATAGTATTATAAACATAAAATATAACTATTACCTATGGTTAGTAACACGCACGTATATAGTAACACGCACACGTCTATAGTAACGCACGGGCACAGGCGCAGGGGAGTGTTTTTGCCTAGGTACTATGTCTGCCTAGATATGATAAGTTGCTTATGTTCTTTTAGTCTGGATCAGAAGAGGGCTGTAAATTAATTCTGTAGTCCTGGTGATGCTATGGGATATGCATTTCTAGATGTTGTAGGTACTATAGGACGCTCCAAAAACTAAAAGATGGGCTTTGGGATGTCTCTGTTAATTTAGATGCTAGAAATGACGAGAAATAAGAAATATGCTTTTATTATGCAAAACCCGTGAAATTTTATAGTGTTTCGCATAGTTTAATTAAGTGACAGTATTTCATTTCTTACTATTTTAGTAAGTATTAGTATTACTAATAATCTATTAATATTAAATAGTAAGTGACAGTATTTCATTTCTTACTATTTTAGTAAGTATTAGTATTACTAATAATCTATTAATATTAAATAGTTGTTTTGGAGAGTGAGAGCTACTAATTCTATAATTTACGAATAGTACATGTAGAAGTGAATATAATACCCTTCTTTCTGATCTAGACTAAAGACTGCAGGAATACTACTACAGATACTCGGTAATCCAGTACTTTATAATTATATTAAAGAGCTATGGGATATCGAGTAACAGTAGATAGTATCCTATAGCTTTAAGTCTGGATCAGAAAAGGTGGAGAAGTTATCAACAGACGTACTAACTAGCAGTTATAAAATTCTTCAATAAATTCTAATGAGGCATGTTTAAGACTGATTTAGATTGGGTACTATAAATATAGAATACTCAAAAAGGAAATTATCATCATGAATAGAAAGCATACAGAAATTAATCCTGGCGAAGTGTATGGCCGTTGGATCGTTATTGGCCGAGATACAAAAAATAAGCGGCAAGCATACAACTGTACATGTGCTTGTGGAAATCCAAATATAAAATCAGTGCAGGCTGCGTCGCTGAGAAATGGGCACTCAAAAAGCTGCGGATGTCTACGATCAGATACAGTCATAAAATCAAAAACAATACATGGTGATGGATCAATGGCTCGTGGACGACACACATTATATATAGCCTACAACGAGATGCTACAAGCTAATAAAGTATATAATGTACATACAAGTCCATGGGAAAGTTATACAGCATTTAAACTATGGGCCTACGATAATGGGTGGAGACAGGGACTAAAACTTGGCCGCAAAAATATTACCCTCCCTTCTGATCAAGATAATTGTTACTTTGGAACATCCGAACAAATATTAAGTAATAAATCTAACACAGTACTTATCTATGCCTTTGGAGAATCAAAGACAGCCGTACAGTGGAGCCATGATCCTCGATGTTGTATTGCAGAAACAACATTAATAGAAAGGCTACTCTATGGCATCCCAGCCGAAGAGGCCATTACTACCCCACCACGTAGTAATAATGCCATGCCATATATTGCCCCATTTTATAGTGATGCGTTTAACTGCTGGTGCTGCTGCCGGAAAGATGCTCTCGAATATCTTGATGTAGGCAAATCTCGACTACACTGGATTACCAAACAAGGATTACTCCATAACTACGAATATCCACAGTGGAAACGATGCAAATATTATAAAGTGCCCGAACTTATATTATTAAAATCTATCGCAAAAACGATGCCTCTTATGGCGCAATCAAAGGATAAAGTAAGTAAATCTCGATCAGCGAAAGTAGCTAAAGAATAGTATGAGTACTACTAACAGATATACAACTACAAGATATGAATATAATGGTGAGCAGCTAACTATTAGAGAGTTGGCTGCTTTACCACATATTAATATTAAGTATGAGACACTGCGTAAAAGATTACAGAAAGGTAAAATGTCAGTTATTGACGCCATTAGGCCTGTAGCATACCTACAACATCGAGAAATAGGTGCTATGTATGGGCAACTCACAGTCATGAAAGAATTACAAGATTATAATTACCTCTGTCAGTGCTCCTGTGGTAATATGAAGGTAGTAAATCATTATCTGCTTACTGATCTTACCTATGGGACAAAGAGTTGTGGTTGTCTACAAGTTAAAAATCTCCGAGCAAAATATAAGTTTTACTCATATAATGGAGAGCAGAAAACAATATCACAATGGAGCCTTGATGATAGATGTATAATAAGTTATAGTCAACTCAAGTGGAGACTGCAACATAACTGGCCTATTGCAGATGCCCTGACAACACCCTCCCTAATAGCCCCTATAGATACCCCTGGTACAGCAATATTAGAAACGGAGAATGGCACAATAGGCATTGGCAGAAAGTCAAGACTCTATAGAATCTGGCAGCGTATCCACAAAAATAGCACTATCTGGACATCATCCAATAGTTATAATGATTTTAGAGACTGGAGCATACAATCTGGCTATGACGGCACGAATTATATTATAAAAAACTCCACCCTTTTTGATCCTGATGAAAGCATATGGGTAGATATACATCAACTACATGCATTACTACCTAAGAGACAATCAGTAATATATACATACAGAGGATTAACACATACACTGTGGGATTGGAGCCAACATAAACTCTGCTGTGTACGATATAACACCTTATCATGGAGACTCTATATAGGATGGCAATTTGCCGATGCTCTTACAGTACCAGAATCTATTGGACATTTTGATGCTAGAAACATGCACTATGCTAATCCAACAGGAGATGCTGCTAATATAAAATTGTCTGCTAAAAATAAAAAAGAAAGGCTACAATTACGTGAGGCTAAACTTAAATTAGATATGGAGGAGCTTAAGCAATATTATCTACAGAATAAGGATAAGAACAAAGCCGCTAAGGAAGCTAGATTAGAATTTGTAGCACAGAAGCTTCGCAGGGCAGAGAAACAGCAGCAATTTGCCGATCGAATGTCAGGCTATAAGATGTACAACACAAATGACAAACAGAAGGATGGCAAGCATCGGAAAGAGGCCAGAAGACGTTAATAGACGTTAATAACTGATAGCTTGACAGTAATCACAAAGTGTGCTATACTCTTATCGTTATTCTGTGAGAGGGATACAAAACGAAATGGCCGGTGTACTGTAGGGGTATACCGGCCATTTTTATATATTTGTTAGTATTACTTTTAATAAATCATTACGTCATTATACTCGGCTTGTTTGATAAGATCATACTCATTCCAGTAGTGTAATCCACCACTTTTACTGCCCGTCTTCTCATTGGTGCAACTGTGATCAATAGTTTCGACTAATTTATCAAGTGTTTGATAATACAGGCCGGAAGGTTCACTAATACCATATCGAGGAGCATTGAGGAACATAATATAAACAGGAATGCCTGTTACTTCTTGTACTCTTTGATATTGTTCGAAGCAGGCAATATCAAAACCAGTTTGAAAGATTCCAGTTTTTCGATAGAGAACAAATTCCGCCTTACTTTTGCATTCAGTCCATCGCATCTTACCATTTCTAATGCACAATAAGTCTGGCGTAATTAATTGCTCATCCATAGGAGCAAATACACGTGGGCCTTTTCCAGTAGATTGCTCAATTTGATAGGCAGGAATAACTATAAAATTACGAGAGTTCAGATATTTAGTAATGATGGATTCGTTGGCTAATCCTAATTTTAAGGATTTAGCAAAGGAAGATGTGCTCATGTGAGAGGGGGCCTTCTACTTATCTAGCAATAAGTAATTGGTGGATTGAGAACGTCTTAGTAGATGGATATTCATTAGTAGAATTAGGAGTTCTACAGAATAACCTGTAATTAGTTCTAATTTATTGTACCCTGTTTAATAATGATCTAAACATAGGCTATTGACAGAAACATAAAAATATGCTATATAAAAACACACTCCTATTTAAAGAAGTGTGATAATACTAATATATGATAGAGACACAAAAGCCCCATAACTATAAGATAGACTCGTAGGGAGAGTAATGCATATTGTACAGTTGGAGTAAGTTGCATAGGGCCTAGACTACTTACATCACGCTTGTGTTCGAGTTGATCCATAGGTACATCTAACGGATGGCATACATAAAGTTGAGGAGCATTGTGCATATCGTTCTTCATCATCATCATATGCCTCTTCTCCAGTATGCACGGCACATACATTAGAATTTGCTGATAATACAATCATATTATGCCTCCTCTTTTGATCCAGACTAAAATATAAAGATATTATCTATAGTAGATAGTACTCTATACTTTATATCATGATCAGAAATGGTGATTTTTAATTAATTTGATCCGTCAGATCCATCAGTTGGTTGTACTACAACTGGTTGATTAACAACTGGTTGATTAACAACTGGTTGATTAACAACTGGTTGATTAACAACTGGCTGAGTAGTTACTTCTACTGGCGCTAGTACTGGTGCTAGTGCTGATGATGATGCTAGTGATGGTGCTAATGGTGCTAATGGTGCTAATGGTGGTACTACAGCATCAATAGTAGCAATAGCAGTTGTAGATAATGCCGCCACCTTAAGAGCAACTCGTTGGTTACAGTAATTAAGTGATGCTAGGAGTGCAACAATAGCACCTATGGCATGGATAACAGCTTCGGCAGTACCTGCCATCTCAGTGATATGTGGCACAGTTGCAAGTAATGTACCAGCTACTGTGACAAAGGTATGTAGCCAAAATTCTGTAGTTTTCCAACCAGATTTTAAATTTAACATTTTATTCCTGACTTATTATTATAATTATAATTATTAGTTAATGTGTTTTGTGAAATATATTATAGGCAATTGACGCCATAGCTAGTAGCCATCCTATTACTGTTGCACCCCATGTTGATATCGCTTTTGCATTCGTAGTTTTGCCATCATATTTATTATTGGCATCCCATAGGATACCCAAGCGACGGTGATCTTCTTCATCGTTGGCTTGCACTCTATCAAGACTGGCCGTGACTCGACTTAAGTTTTCATTAATCTGCTCTATGCAAGACTGGTGTCGTTGATCATCACAGATAAGTGCTGTAATACTTGCGGTATGCGAGCCACAAAGTGCATGATCTGTGATATTCATCTCGGCTAAGGACACAACATCAGCGGCTCTACCAGCATTCGCTATAGCAACATTAGCGACAATCTTGGCAGTCGCTTCAGCCGTCGCAGCAGCAATCGCCGCAGTAATAGCAGCGGTAGCGGCAACCGTCTCGGCCTCAATATGGGCCTTAGCAGCTGTCATCGCCATATCCCTTTCAGTATTAGGAGGAGGAGTGGTAGTAGTAGTCGTAGTATTAGTAGCAGCATCTACAATAATAGTAGTAGAAGTAGGAGTTGAAGCAAGAGAAGTAGCAGTAGGGGTACTATCAGTCATCGGAGAATCATCCTTAAATAATTATTTAGTATACCGTAAGTAATGCTTTATCAATAATAGTGGTGGTAGTCACTGGTGTAGTGGGCCATGCAGCAATTATACTATAGGTGCCTGTATGAGCATAGAGCGTCTGCTGACTTGTAAGTCCAAATGTAAAAGTCAATACATCATTGGCAATCATAGGCGTAGGTAATGTAATAGGTATCGATATGCCACTTAGTATAAGACTAAAATTTGCTAAGACACTACTGGGCCCATTAGTAGCATCAACACTAATGACAATAGGTAATCCATCAGTACCTGTACTATCATAGGTATTACCAGCAATAAGCCACATGGCACTGGTGAGTGGATCAATGATGGGTGGTATCGTATATATTGACATAAGTAATAACTCCAAGGTTTTAATCAGGATCAAAAAGGACAGATTATATTTCTAGAACTCTGGTGCACAGTAATAGCCATCATAATGAAATAATTCCCAACCGCTATCTCTGATCTAGATTAAAATATAAGAATAATAGTATATTAGGTACAAGTAACAACTATAATCCGTTTTCTACTACTTCCTGTATAGCGAAAATCAACACGCACAGTATGATCAGCAGACACACTGCTAATGGTATAGGTACTGCCACCTGATTGCACAAAACTACTATCAACATACCAGTTATAGATAATATAGCCACTGTCTGGACTGGCCGTGAAGAGTTGACTGCCACCACTACTGATAGATTGCGGAGATGAGGGGCTGATACTCCCACCAGTACCGGCACTCGGAGTGATGGTGTAGCTTGTCGTGCCTCCCGCAGCATTGGTAATATCCGCCCATACCTGATTATAATTATCACTGTAAGGAGCATATGGATCACTAGTAGTACCCAAATCAATTTCTAACACAACAGGAGTGATTGTGACTCCGGTGTACGCATACGATCCCATCTGCCCCATTGAGACAACGAGTGAGGTGATTGGAGAACTGCCCAAATCTGTGGCACTAAAACTGATAGCTCCTCGTTGCACATAGGAATAATAGATGCCCGGCCCCCACCACATCATTACTGGATTGACGGCACTACCATTCTGGACAAGCGAATAACTACCAGTAGATAAGGGATAAAAGGGGGAACCGCCATTAATAGTGATAGTAGTAGCTGAATCGCTAAACCAAAAATATTCCTCTCCCGGAATAGATGCCTCGTTGTTGCCATAGAACCATATCGTTAATGGTACACCATTTGTACGACAATATTCAGCCTTCTCTATGCCATACGTATTTGCTGTAAATACTGCTGGTAGTGAGGCATCAGCTACAACGGGAGGAGCAAAGATAAAATCATTACCTATGTTTGCACTCATTACTCACCACCAATAATTACGGGTTGGCACACATTAATCTGCAAAATAGAAGTTCCGGTTGTCTTACCGACAGAAACCATAACATCGCCAGAAATGGTGGGAATAGTTGTCGTAAGTTTTCCCGCAGTGGTTGGATCTAGGAAGTATTCTGCATTTTCTACTAATGCTGTAGTGCCTACAATATTTGTCCAATCTGTCACTGATAAAATATAACCCGTTGTGACATATAATACCTTTTCTCCCACTTCTGCTGGCATGGTAGCAAGTCCAACGCATTGATAATTTCCTGTAGTATTTGCAATAGATAACTCGGCATTACCATCAATAGCAAGACACACAGGACTGCCTACAGAGAAATGAACATTAGCAGTGGCACTAGCAAATTTTCTTGGAATAGGAATAGGAATAGGAATAGGAGTATATGTGCTCATAATTATGCGCCCTCTTGCACAATAATAGTGATGATAAGTGCTGTAGGAGTGCCAGAAATAGCACTCGATTTCCATACGATATATGTACCCGCTGCAAAACTACTATAACCATTAAATGTAGAGACAGTACTATCAGTGCCATTAAATGTATGATCTGCACTCGTAATTGCATGTAATGTGCCAGCAGCATCGTGGTATAAACTACCATCACAAGATGCGCCTGTTGCAGGTAATACTTTGCCACTATAACGAACAATCACTCCACCATAAGGCAAGCGAAATATGGGAAAGTCATCAGTACCCGTAGGAGTATCAATCGTGAATGATAGTGTTTTTGGCACAGACTGTACAATATTGATAGCATTAGTGCTAACAAATACGCCACCCTGATCAAGGAGCAATAAGTCATCTGTAATATTAGGTATAGTTCCAGCACGTAATGCAGCAACAAAACTAGGAGCAAGACTATTGGCACTTGCTGCAACACCAGCACTTGCGGCATAACTCTGGGTGGTATCCCATTGTAATATCCAATGTGTGGCATCAAGATAGGGCTTATTGAGTGAGCTACTGGTATTAGATCGTATGCAGATATACCAACCCATAATATCAGATCCAGCACTCAGTACATCTGTTACTAATGCACCAAGGGGGTAAGATACACTTGCATCACTCCACATACCATAGGGGATAATACTCGTGGCAGCAGTACCAGCAGTACCTTGAATAGCTAGTGGATACCATACAGTTTGCCAATCAGCGCCCACAAATGGCTCAGTACTAGAGCCAGACGTATGGGCTGAGAAACAATATACCGTGCCACCATTATGAAAAAGCGCATCATCAATACTATAGGATGTACTGGTTACCCAACCACTCTGTTCAAAATTTAATACTCCGGACGCTGGAAGTGCCGCCATAAATAAGGCCCAGTAGGTAGCACCACCACTTGTGCCTGGCGCATTGACACCAGTGCCTGATGTGTGTGAGACTAGGCAGCGGTAGAGATTATTATTATAATGTACGAGACTAATATTTGCAGCAGTATTGACATAGGATTGCAGATTTGCCCACGTACCTCTATCGGTATAAGTTTGTGCAGCACCATCAGCACCAGCATCACCTTTCGTGCCACCCCGAGTATAAATCCGCCAATAGGTATTGCAGCTAGCGCCACTGACAGGAGCATTCGTGCTTGATGCTGTGTGGCCTAAGATACAAATATACGTGTTATAACAATTATTACTATCTGCTGTTAAGGACACAGCTAATGAGTTGAGGCCATATACTACACCAGACTGCCATGTGCCTGTAGGTGTAGGAGCTGGGCCAGGAATACCCATAGGGCCTTGTGGGCCACCGGGCGAGAAGAGTGTCCAATCAGCACCTGCGGGCTTATTACCACTTGAGGCCAAGTTTGCTGTATTGCAGATATAGACATTTGTGATGCCACTTACCACACAGGTAACAATATCACCTACACTATAACTTGTGGATACAGTCCATGGGCCCTTAAATGGTATGATGACGGAAGAGCTACCACTCATACCAATAATAGAGAGGCCAATGACGGCTGTGATTACTAATGATGATAATGTGGTTGTACCATCCCATGCAATAGTGCCTATGGTTAATTTGCCACTGACAGGAGCACTACCAGTACTATATGCTCCTGTATCATCTACCATAATATAGTAGGTACCGGCGCTATTACTGCCTGTAAATGGTATACTCCCTGCATTGGTGATGCGTCTACCAAGTACTAGAGCATCAATTACAGTCATAAAGACAGATGTTCCACTAATACTTAATGATGGTACTGCATAAAAGCCGCTAACTAAGCTCCAACGTTTCTCAAACTCAGCTTGTGACTCCGTAATAAGATTATTATAATTCGTTGCAGTAAGTACTTCACCTGTTGTGGCTAAGTCACTTGTCTGATAATAGGTGTGTGTTGACATTGATATATTTCCTATGTTGTAATCACGATCAGAAATGGAGGAGAATTTTTAATCTATGGCTTATCCGATAAGATCACTTATCCGATAAGATCACTTATCCGATAAGATCAGTTGAACCAAACGTGCTGGTGCCAAAGGTAAAGAGGCCTGTTCCTGGAATTATTGGGATACTTGTTGCTACGATCGCTGGTGCAGAGATATAGATACTCTTATTCATGTACTCTCGTTGGCGTCGAGACAAAAGTGTCCCATCAATACCACGGCTGTGATCAATATTCACTTTACTTGCAGCCACTGACTGGCGCATAAGTTCTTCTATAATATTCATAATAATAAAACCATCCTTTCTGATCCAGATTAAAACTATTAATTGACTAGATCAGGAGGAAGAACCCATAAATCTTGCGCTTGAAAATCTACATGATAGGTATCAACACCATGCTTCACCACAATATCTGATACCTTATAGAGTTTGGAACTTTCACTATAATCACCGGCCATATTATCAGCAAAGGTGATATTACATACTTGTCGAGGGAGCAACATCGCAGTATTCACATCAACTGTGTGTACACTGACGGTAAGTCTTGGACGTAGTAGTGTATACCAATACCATGCCGCCACTCTTTCGCAGGCTGCATAGGTAATAAGATCTGGCTTATGCATCGCCTGTATTTTTACCGCATTGCTGTGTAGCCATGTACCATCAATATCAATAGGGACACGTGGTGCTGTGGCAATGACTTGGAGTCCATCAACACTCCTACCGACGACGACAATAAGATTAGGCTTACCGACAATATTCATACTGGCCTTGGTATCCGCCATGGCAATCTGTGTGCCTGTTACAGCACCAGCAATAAAACTTATACCTGAGGAGAGACTTAATTTCGAGTCAACATCCCAGCGAAATCGTACAATAGGCAGTGGTAAGTTTGGATCAGTCCCAGCCCATCCTTCTGGTAACGTATCAGCCGTATCACTATAGGGCATCGCTTGTAATTCAGCCCTCACGCCTTGTTCACAAATCTGCCGATAAAAATCTAGGACATTGACACCAAATTCTGGATCAAAAGGAGCACTATAATAATCTCGTAGTGGATCATCCAAACTATAATTTAGCGTTTGGCCAGCACCATTTGTTGTCACAAATTCAGAATTGGGCTCGAACCACACAGGATTTATACCACCCCATGCAAGGACTGAGCGTAAAGCATAATCGAAACTTGCACCGAGGTAACAGGGAGCAGTCAATAATCGAGTATTAGAAATGAGGCTTAAACAATCATAACCCGTTAATTCTCTCGTGTGTTGTCCAGCCACAGGATCAACACTATCAGGTTGTTGACAAATGCATATCATCTTGGCATTCGGCACAATATCTGTATAATCAAAGGTGCCATCAATATACGCATTTTGTGTCTGCCAACCTGAGTCAACGTGCAGCAGAATCTCACCACGGAGCAGATTAGAGACACCACCAGTTTTGAGCCTATCAGGTGTGTTAGCATTGATGTATATCTCATAACATCTCTGATAATTATTAATAGCTAACTTCATACTATTTGGGCTATTCTCAATAGTCAGATGCTCCTCTGGACTACCAATAATCACATAATCCGTGATATCTATAATTGTTGGAACATTAGGTAGCGCATAGATAGGATCAAACCACGCTTGCCAGCGTTGGATAATAGGCGTATGATATCCATCGCCAGACATATTGATAGTGAATATACCAGTAGTAGCATCTGTCAATACCACCGTTGCTGAGCATTCTGGTGTGCCATACCATAGTGGCACATTACCAATAGATGTCGCCCCTCCATCAAGCCATGACGAATTCGTATATGTGACATAGCAACCAGTGCCCCAAATAGCCCATTGCATATTACGTCCAACTAGTGTTGATGGCATTACCATATCACTTAATACAACAGATTGTTGTGTGAGCAGTGGCGTGGTACTAAAAGAGGCTGATGTACTATACTGCAGCTGATTAATGTTAAACCACCATTGTGAGCCTTGGCCAATGATTGTAAATTTGCCCTGTGGTATTACTACACCATAGTTTGATACAACATCATTAATAATCCATGGCTCATTGCCCCATGCAGAACAGGTAATCCAGACTTGTCCAGCACTGATATGCGAGATAGCACTTGAGGGTTCGCCGGGAATGGTGTATGTCGATGGTACAGCGCCAACACTCTGTATTTGGAACATAAGGTTGGGTTCCATGTAAAAAGCTTTTCCGTCACTTTCCTTCACATTGAATCGTGTTGTTGTCATTTGTGTAGAGACAATTTTACCCGTAATTGCATCACGTACCACTCCAGGATATGTCAGTGTGACATAACGACTTGTGCCATTCCATGTCAGTGAGAAATTCTCTCCTCCAAATTTCATCGTATATTTTTCCGCTGAGAAATCTGTCGAGAGTTCTGTGCGTTGCAGTGATATCATCAGTGTAGGATTCGCCGTATAATTACCAACAAACTCTGCCTCTGATACTACACTAGTATCTGTACTTTGCGCCACAAGATGTGTATATGTTAACTTCTCACTAAAGGTAATGGCAGGCATAGCCAATACGGTACCTTCACCATCACTACTATTATAAAAGAGTGGCTCAACAATCGCATGACAAATAGCACTCGCCTCAGGTGTATCTGTAATGAGTGTGGCGATCTGTTTGGCCGTTGTAGTAATAGCACCCATACTATTTGTGGCAAGACTGATGCAAATATTGAGCCCATCCACAGTAATGGCTAATGTGGCATTTGTAGCGTGGGGATCAAGGTATGTAATGGTGGCCGTGCTCTGTCCACTATTTACGAGTGTAAAGATCACATTATTATCATCTCCAGGGCCAAATGCTGTCATAATACTGGCAAGTGGTGATGTGGTACCGATATCTGTTGTTGCCCATGGCCCACCTGATAATAGCCAATCTGACATTACCATTGATCCATATGCTGATTTTAAATTAGGTGCAATCATGACACCTTTTAGATTTGTGCTAAAGTAGGCGCCATTTACATCAGGTACCGTATAGGGTATAATGGGGCCTGTTTCATCAGCAATCACATGCTTGGTGCAAAATCCTGCATGTGTTTGTATACCTAGAGTTTCCATAGGTGAGATGTAATATTTTGGACTAGGAAGCGTAATACTATTAGTAAGTGTTGGATCAGTTGACATTATAATACATCCCATGTATTGCCACCATCACGACTGATGTAGGCTAATGGTGGTGTGACATCACTAAACACAAGATCGAGAACAAGATTTCCCCGCTGTGTTTCTACGAGACTCAGTCCTGTGACGATAGTACCATTTACAGCAGCCGTGGGTAATATAATAGACGACATAGGCACAAAAGCACCAGTATCACCATGTGCAATAGCAATAGCGCCATTGATATACATGGCCCTGACAATTAAATTTGATTGTGTAATGACTCGCATCATAATAATATTTCTACAACCCTATCTTGATCAAGAATAAGGATTTTAGATAACGTATACTTTAGGCTATAGGAGTAAGTGTCCAGGAATTGCCACCATCGTAACTCGTACTTGTTCGTACACGAGAGTTATAGGCAGGCTCTTCATAGTTAATCGTGAGTACATCTCTATGATCACAACTTATGCAGACATTACTTACTGGTATTGTGCCATCATTAATATGGACAGATACAGTACTACTGTGAAGTGTATCATCAGCATTACGATTATTATAATTTACCCAATTTGGTGCTGTTTCAACCTCGATCCATGCTTTATGAAGTTTGCCCGTCTGATCGATAGTCGTAGAGACAATATTCATAGCTGAGGCATTACCACAACGTGGAGAGACATGTGCAAAGAAGATACCAAAGACTTGTTGCGTTGTCTGACACCATGTAATATGTGCCCAACTCCCCATATATGGTAAGGCACTTTTGCTCTCGGACACTAAGTCTGCATAAGGTATGCCTGTATCATAGGGATATCCAAGAGGCAGTGACGCTATCTGGGTAAGTGCAGGATGCGTATAATCTGTGCCAAAGATATGTTGTGTCACATTATAATATCTTGACTGTGTTAATGCATAACTCACATATTGTATGTCAAATGTATTCGGAGCAAAAAGATCTGTTGCTTTACCCGCATTACCACTAGCATAGTAGACTTCACCATGTTCATTGAGTGCAACACCTTTGATACTATTATAACTAGTATCTGGTGAAAAGGATGCAAAGGGGGCTGTGAGCGAAGATATCGCCGTGTTAAATGGCCGTGAATACAGGGAGGAATAATCACTGGTGGCCGCATTACACTCCACGCCAATAAAGGCAATAGACGCATCTGTAGCGACGGCACTCGAGACAAGTGCTATAGGCGCTTCTACCCATGTCGGTAAGAGTGTGCCTTCGTCGATTGAGGTATACCAGACAGTGCCCGTACCATGTGTTAAGAAACTATCCAAATAGACGACATGTGTACTTAAATACGTGATGGTAGGTGATGTGATACCAGGATCTCCATAGTAGGGTGTGGAGGTAATACTATAATAATAGGCTCCATCGCCCCATGTAATACCACAGGGAATATCTCCACCGGTATAATAGCCTGTAGTACCCCATTGGCCTGCGACATACCCTGCGGCATTGGGCAGGATATAGGGATCACCACTCACTGGTATGATCACATCGAGGGGATTGAGACTACTTGATGCACGAATAGGGCTTAATTGGTACAGGATGGTGCCATCAGCAAAGGCCAAAAATCCTGTAATATAGATGGGAATATTCCATACATCACTATAGGGTGTACTGAAGACAAATCCTGGTGGATAGGTAGGGAGTGGTAAGGTATTTGGTGTAGTACCATCACTTGCGCCTTCTATACTCCAGAGACACTGCTGATAGGTGATCATCTGTGCCCAGGAATCACTAAAGACATAAATTGCGGTAGGACAACTAAGATAATACTTATGGCTCACATATTGTATATCGGTAATGCCAATAGCGCCCGTAGGTATGGCATGGAGTTCTACACCAGACACATCATAGATATGCACGATGCCTGTTGCTGGATCTGGGATAGCCACCGTGATATTTTCTGGATCATCCTCACGAATGGCAAGGCCAATCACGCCATCAAAAGGCACGGGCCATGAGGCAAAGGTAGACAAATCTCTTGGTGCAACCACGACAAAGGTGTTACTCACAATATCTATTCCTGTTCCTATTATTCTGGCACGGCTGTGGCTATAGCTATAGCTATAGCTGTAGGCTCGCTCGGTGTCGAGGATGCATTTGTAGACGTTGTAGGTACTATAGGAGACGTTTCTTCTTGCAGATGTGCAATAGTGCCTTCTAATTCTATTTCTAATGCTTTGACTTTTGCAAGATCGTCCTGCGCTTCCAATACATCTGTAGGTGCTGCTGACAGTGCCACTGACAGTGCCACTGGTGTTGTTCTCCCTAAGACTACATTTACGATAGCATTCCATGCAACAACTTCAGCTGTTAATTTTGCCTGTACGCATCTATTACGAAAATATAATGCTGTTGTGGCTGTAAAAGTCTGTGCTGTTCGTGCGACTTGTGATGTGTGCTCTAATATTTGTATACTATTCATAGCGTATATCCTTCTTATATTTTTAATCAGGATCAGAAAAGGAGTGTGAATTACTGTATATATTTGCACTAGAGAACTTAATCAAAAGTTATATAATAATCCTACCCTTCTTTGATCCAGATTAAAAAGTTAATAATTTCGTCCAGTGGTGATTCTCCCACCAACCTGTTGTGCAATAGAACCTATGATACTTGTAACATGTGTATCTATTGCAGCGCCAAATTTACCATCATTTGGTAATACTGATACTGTGACATGTACATGTTGGGTTGGAGCAGTAGACATGGCTGTCACACTACCCATATTAAATAAGTTACGTCCAGCACTACTCGCTCCGCCGGCCGTACGCAACATATCTGGTGCTGATTGTAAGGCCTGTAGTGTTGATTTAATCCACGGATTATTGAATACAGTAATTCCAAGTAGTGTATCTTGGGCAGATTTGAACCGTTCCAATTGTCGTACTGATTCGTCTCCTTCAGATTTAATATTATCAAGGCGAATATCATGTGCTGTTTTTGCATGATTCAGTGCAATATTTAATTGTGCTTGTGCATTCGTTTTGAATGTAGATAATTCTGCAGATAGGGCAGATTCATCTGATTGACGTTTTGCACTATCTTCCTCGGTGCTAATAGTACTAGCCCATTTTGCACGAATGTCCGCTTCGCCTTTTGCTATATCAAGTGTACCAAGCACAGCCGAACCAATACCGCTATCATCAGCTCCAAATCCTGCGAGTGTTTTATGTGCCTGATCATCAGTAAATTTTGTATTTTCATCTGCAATGCGCATTGCATTGGTAATTCTCAATCTATCAGATTGACTATATGTCATAGCTAATTGTTTTGCCTGAATATTTGTATTATTAGAAGCTAATGCATCAGCATCATTTCTATCAGCCCGTACTTTATTAATCTGACAATCATAATCAAGTTGTACCTTCGCAGCATCTTGCTGTATTTTAGCAGTTGATGATTGTGCAGACAGTACCTCTTTTGATTGCTTGCTGGCGGCGTCGGCTGCTGTCTTATCAGCAGAGCTATTAGGATTCGCAAGAGTCGCACCCAGCGTATTGTTGGCATCCTGCAACTTGCCTTCAAGCACAGCCAGTGGACTGATAGGCTGGCCAAACGCCTTGGCATTAGTCGGATCAATACTTGCACGATATTCGGCGAGCGCCGCATCACGTGCCTTGCTGTCTTCGGCCTGCAGACTATGTAAGTCCTTCCATGCCAGTGCAGCGTTCACGGGGTTAATGATGGATTGTGTCGCAATAATGGCATAGTCGGCAACTTTGCGGGCGTTACGTCCGAAACCATCGTGGAAGGAGTCCTCAATCGCCTTTTCGGCCTTGGCTTTGTCCTGCGTGGCCGTGAGTAGCGCCTTCTTATCTTCTGCCGCATCCTTTTGCGCTTGCGTCTCGTTAATCTTATCAGTGTTGGCTTGACGAGCCGCTGTATTGTCCCCCAACGTCTCGTTGAGTGTCTGCAGTCTGCTGATTTCTCGATCATAACTATCGATGAGTGCGTCATTATGACTCATGGCTTGCGTGGCAGCGGTAAGGCCAATCGCACTTTCCTGGGCTTTTTCCATGGAGTCACTATAGGTTTCATATACCTCATACGCCGCAAAGGCTACAGCGGCCAGTGCCACCATGGGTAGCATCGCCATCAAGGAGGTGCCAAGTCCCGCTATTGAGGCACCAAGTCCCTTCATGGCAACACTGAATCCACTGGTGGCGACGGTAGCGGCTTCGGCGGCGGCCACATCCGCCGTGGTGGCGGCAGTATTTGCCATGGTGGCCATTGCAGCAGTACTCGTAGCGACTGCACGTGCTTCTTCTGCTGCCATTAACGCTTCTTCTTCTGCTGCATTGGCTGCTGCGGCGGCATCCTGTGCATTTAATGCTGCAGTTTGTTCTATGGTAAGTGCAATGCCTGCATATCTTTGTTCGTTGAGCGCTGCCATTTGTTCGATGTATTTTGTTTGAACGTCTATTTCATAATCATACGCAATATTCAATGCAGCCACAGCGTCTTCTTCTGCTGTGATTGCTGCCGTTGCTACCGCCTCTGCTGTGGCAAGTCGTTCCTGTGCCGCAGTCAGTGCATTTGCTGCCGCTGTAGCGTTAGTATCTGCCATCAGTGCTGCGGCACGT
>Ga0114951_10001097_pt1 | contig 34949 bp, 32 predicted proteins | sample AM7aDNAmetaG_FD_88677 | JGI IMG/M metagenome (GOLD analysis project Ga0114951, IMG submission 88677) | Freshwater microbial communities from Finland to study Microbial Dark Matter (Phase II) - AM7a DNA metaG | ecosystem: Environmental > Aquatic > Freshwater > Lake | place: Finland: Lake Alinen... | reverse complement strand
GTCTTAGCCCGGCCGCCGCGTTCTTCTTATATGGTGCATGCTCGCTAGCGACCTTCCTTTTCGTACTCTTTGTGATCCCGGAAACCAAAGGCAAGTCGCTTGAGGAAATAGAGAAGTCGTGGCAGCGCCATGATGGATAGTGCGGAGGTATTTGCACTATGAGCCGACGCGAGTTGATTAAGCGCCTCATCGCCGGCGAGAAGGTCGAACGGTGTGGGTTGTGGCTGGGTAAACCGAACGTCACCACTTGGCCGATTTTGCACGCCTACTTCAAAACGCAGACCGAAGAGGAATGGCGGCGGAAGTTGAACGACGATGTTCGGTGGATCGGACCGCAGTCCTACAAGACCGAAGTGTACAAACATCCCTCTGGGCTGCCGATGTTCGACTCCGGTCTCGATCGGGAAAAGTTTGGCAGTGTCGGACCACTGGCGCATTGTGAGACAGTCGAACAACTAGAGGACTACCCGTGGCCGGATCCCGATTACCTCAACTTCGAGCCATGCCTGCGCGACCTGCGGGCTGCTGGCGAATATTACCGACTCAGCGGATTCTGGACCTGTTTCTTCCACAACATCTGCGACCTGTTCGGCATGGAAGAGTACCTCGTCAAGATGTACACAAACCCGGACGTCGTGCGCGCTATCACCGACAGAGTCGGCAACTTTTACTATGAAGCCAACGAGCGTTTCTTCACCGCTGCCGGTGACATGGTGGACGGCTTTTTCTTCGGCAACGACTTCGGTACGCAGCAGAGCCTCATCTGCGGCCCCGACCAGTTCAACGAATTCATTCTGCCGTGGTTTGTGCGTTTCACCGAGCAAGGCCACCGGCACGGCTATCAGGTCGTGCTGCATTCCTGCGGCTCCATTCATCCCGTCATCGATCAACTCATCACATCCGGCGTGGACTGCCTGCATCCGCTGCAGGCACTAGCGCGCGACATGGATGCCGTGACCCTGGCCCGAGACTTCAAAGGCCGTGTCGCCTTCATGGGGGGCATCGACATGCAGGAACTCCTCACCAACGGCACGCCGGCTCAGGTCCGCGCCGAAGTTAAACGGGTGAAAAACATCCTCGGTCCCAATCTGATCGTCAGTCCCAGCCATGAAACAATCCTGCCCAACGTCCCGCCGCAAAACATCGAAGCCTTGGCACACGCCGTCGTGGAATAGGAGGCCGGCGTGTTGACCTCAAAACAGCGTTTGATTTGTGCACTCGAAAGAAGGAAACCAGACCGCTTACCGGTCACCACGCATCACTTGATGGATTCGTTCTTGAAGAAGTACCTAAACGGCACGGACAGCCGGGGGTTCTTCGACCACTTTGACTTGGACGCAATTCACTGGGTCGTAGCGCACCGGCCTGACGAGTCGCAGGGCGAACGCCAGGATCCGATCCAGGACACGCTGGGCTTTCTTGAAGCGCGCCGAGTTATCACGGACCAGTGGCGCATTGCAGTGGAAGAGATTCCCGGTCAGGAATACCGGATGCAACGTTACCGGTTTATTACGCCGAAGGGTGAGCTCTCGCTGATTCTCCAGTCGAACGAACACACCGCATGGGTTACGGAACATCTCATCAAGGAGAAACGCGACATTGATTTGCTGGGCGATTTCATGCCGGCGCCGAAATGCGATGTGGCGGCGGTCAACCGCGAAGTCGAGGCGTTCGGCGAACGCGGCATCGTGCGCAGTCATATTTGTTGTTTTGATGTGTTCGGGCAACCGGGCTGCTGGCAGGACACAGCTTGTCTCGTCGGCATCGAGAAACTCATCATGGAAACCTACGACGACCCGGCCTGGGTGCATGAGTTGTTGAAGATTCTGCAACGCCGTAAACTCATCTACACCCGCTCACTGGTCGGTGCGCGTTACGATGTAATCGAGTTTGGCGGCGGCGATGCGTCGTCTACGGTCATTTCGCCCGGTATCTTTGATGAGTTCGTCGCGCCGTACGACGCACCGGTCATTGCTGCCGCGCACGACGCCGGGCAGCGGATCGTGTATCATACGTGCGGCGGGATGATGCCGGTTTTGGAACGACTGGCCGCGATGAAGCCGGATGCCATGGAAACGTTCACGCCTGCCGGTATGGGCGGCGATGCGAATTTGGCCGAGGCGAAACGGCGAATCGGCGACAAGGTCTGCATGATCGGCGGGTTCGACCAGCTTCATTTCTTTACCGGCTGCACGCCGGAGCAAACCCGCGCCGAAGTGCGCCGCTGTTTCGAGGAGGCGGGAGCCGGTGGCGGATTCATCCTGAGTCCCTCAGATCACTTCTTCGATGCCGATTTGAAGTTAATCGAGGCGTTCGCCGTCGAAGCAAAACAATGTTTGTATGCCAACCAAGGAGTATCGAGATGAACCGACGAGATTTGATCAATCGGCTGATTGCCGGTGAGCCGGTAGAGCGTTGCGGTTTTTGGCTCGGAAATCCCGATACCAAAACCTGGCCGCTGCTGCACAAACATTTTGGCACTCATACTGAGGAGGAATTGCGCGTCAAGGCCGGTGACGACTGCCGGTGGATTTGTCCCCAGTTCTATGACGACGCCTACCGAGACCCCGCAGGCCGAATACTATTCGATGCCGGCTTGGATCGCGAAGCCCATGCCGCGCCGCCGTTGGCCAACTGTGAAACCGTCGAGGAAGTGAACGCTTATCCGTGGCCGAATCCGGATTATCTCCATTTCGATTCCTGCTTGCGCGCACTGGACAACGCCGGCGACGTGTACCGGCTCAGTGGGTTCTGGACGTGCTTTTACCACAATGTTGCCGACCTCTTCGGCATGGAAGAATACTTTGTCAAAATGTACACGCACCCGCAAGTGGTGCAGGCTGTCACGGACAAAGTGTGCCGGTTTTACTACGAAGCCAACGAACGCTTTTTCGCGGCGGCCGGCGAGCGAGTGGACGGTTTTTTCTTCGGCAACGACTTCGGCACACAATTGAGCCTGATCTGCGGGCCACAACAGTTTGATGAATTTATTCTTCCCTGGTTTGTCCGATTCACCCACCAAGGACGGGTGCACGGCTATCAGGTGGTGCTGCATTCGTGCGGCTCGATTCATCCTGTCATCGAACGCCTGATCGCGGCCGGCGTGCAATGTCTGCATCCGTTGCAGGCGCTGGCGGCGAACATGGATGCCGAGACATTGGCGCACGATTTCAAGGGACGTATTGCCTTCATGGGAGGTATTGACGCCCAAGCATTGCTGACCAGCGGCACCCCGGCACAAATCCGCGCCGGCGTTCGCAGGGTCAAACGAATTCTCGGTCCCAACTTGATTGTCAGTCCGAGCCATGAGGCTATTCTCCCAAATGTCCCGCCGGCCAATGTAGAAGCTCTCATTAACGCCGCTAACGAAAAGGAATAAACTTATAAACCTCAAAAGAATGATTATTGCCGCCTGCATCGTCGCGATTGCCGCCTCCACATGCTTTGCTGTTGAAATCCAACAGGTTGAATCGACGCCGCTGTTTCCAAAGCCCGCCGAAGGCCAGCCGCTGAAGCAACTGGCACGGCTGCATCTTGTGAACCCCGGAGCATCGGTCGTCGTAGTTGCCCGGATCACAGTCGGGACGCAACCGACGGAGACGCAGGATCTCGGCACGCTCGCCAAGGGCAAATCCGCCGTTGCCATTCGGATTCCCGACATCGCTGCGCCGACACCGGTGAGCATCGAACTATTGACCAAAGACGGTCAGCCGCTCGCGGCGAAGAAACTCGATTGGCAGCCGGCCAAGAAGTGGAAGATTTACTGCGTCTCGTATTCGCATCAGGATCTCGGCTTCGGCGATTACCCGCACCGGTTGCGCACCTCCATTCGACACGAGAACATCCGGTTGCCATTGCGGTTCTGCCGCGAGACCGACGATTGGCCTGACGACGACCAGTACCGGTTCAATATCGAGACGAGCGAGCCGATCACCAGTTTCATCAGTTTCCACGGCAAGGACGCCGCCCGTGAACTAGCGCAACGCCTGCGCGAGGGTCGCATCGAGCTTGGAGGGCTTCACAACACCGCCAACACCGAAGAACTGAGTCACGAACTGATGGCGCGCCTGTTCTATATGAGCGGACGCTATGCCGTGGATTTACTCGGCGTTCCGCCCAACAAGACCATGCAGAATGATGACGTAATCGGCCTGACCTGGCCACTGGCCACCTACGGCGCGGAGGCGGACTTGCCGTATTTCTTCCACGGCTACAACAGTTGCGGTCGTTGCGAGCAGCCTGCTGAGTCGGAACCGGTGTTTTACTGGCAAGCCCCGGACACGAAAGGACGTTTACTTGAGCGTGCCATACCTTATTGCGGATCCAGCAATATCGGCGTCGAACCTATCCTGAAATACATCCAATACCAAGCCAGCGTCAAATGGCCATATGATGTTCTGCTGTATCAGAACGGCCAGGACTTCCAGCCGGCAACGCGGGACTTGGCAAATCAGATCCACGATTGGAACGCCAAGTGGGCGTATCCGCGGATGGTCTGCGGTACGATGGACATGTTCTTCAATGCCGTCGCCGCCCAAGCCGACAAGGCCAAAATCAAAACCTTTTCCGGTGATTCCAACAACCAGTGGTCGGATCAGGACTATGCCACCGCCCGCACTACCGGCAAGGCGCGTCGGCTCAGCGAGGAATTGCCGGCCACGGAAACGCTGGCCAGCGTGGCGCAAGCCCTCACCGGCGGTGGCAGCCAGTGGATCAATCTCTTCCAATCCTATCACCGCTTGCTCCAGTACTTTGAGCATACCAACGCCAAGGACCACCCAAACGGCAACATGTGCTGGTACGAGACGGAACTTGAAGAAAACCGCGAGATGGTCGCTGAAGCCCGCGATTATCAGCAAGAGGTGTTCACGAACGCGGCCCAACGAATTGACGGCGTCATCACTCGAACTGGCGCGAACAACCTCATCGTTTTCAACCCGCTCCCGTACCAGCGCACTGACATAGTTCGTTCGGACATACCGGCTGACCACGTCGTGGATGCGATAAGCGGTAGAAAAACGCCGGTGCAACAGTTACCGGATGGCTCGGCGATATTCGTAGCTGAGAACATCCCGGCCACCGGCTACAAAGTCTTTGTCTTGGAAGATTCGTCGAATCCGTCCTCTCCGTCCGATATAACACCATCGCTCGAAAGCCGCTTCTACCGCCTCGCCTTCAACCCCGCCACGGGCGCACTGACGAGCCTGTTCGACAAAACGATCGGCATCGAACTGGTCGAGACGAACGCGCCGCATGGCTTCAATGAATATCTCTACGAGTTTCGCACCCACACTACCGGTCTGAGTTTCGACTCGGTTTGGAGCCGCATGGAAAAAGCTGACTCAGTGATGGTTATCCGCGGCCCGGTTGCCGATGTTCTGACCGTGGAGGGCAAGGCGGGCGGCGTGAAGGAGCTCAAGCAGACGGTTATCCTCTATAAAGATTTGCCGCGCGTGGACTTCGGTATATGGCTTGACAAAGCCCCATTCCAAGGTTCATTTCCGAACCAGCACGAAGCGGTGTTTGTCGCTCTGCCGCTGGCGATTCCGAATTTTACGATCCGCCACGAACTGCCCGGAGCTGTGATCGAACCGTATCGCCAGCAATTTGAGGGCAGTGCCACCGGCCATTACGCCATCCGCAGTTTCACCGATCTGTCCAACGACAAATACGGCGTCACCGTAAGCCCGATCGCGGGGAGCCTCGTCTGCTATGGCGCACCAACTTCCGCGCCAGTTCCGGTGTGGACAGGAGAGCGCCAAAATTTTAAACGCGATCGCACATATCCGGGGAATGCGAGGCTATATATGTACCTCCTGAACAATATGTTTTCTGTAAACATCGCCGCAGACCAGCGCGGGCCTGTCGGTTTTGAGTGGGCGTTGCGCAGTCACGCCGGCGACTGGAAGGCCGGCGGTGCGGATCGGTTCGGCCGCAGCGTGCTGCAACCATTGCTCGCATGGCGCGCCGACGGAAAAAACCTCGGCAAGTTGCCGGCCAGCGGCAGTTTCCTGAGCGTTGATGCGCCCAACGTAACGTGCAGTGTCATCAAGCCGGCAGAAACGAACGGCCGCGGCTTCATCCTGCGGTTCAACGAAACCACCGGCCGCGCCGCGACAGCGAACGTCGCACTTCCGTTGCTGCCGCCGCTGGAGTCCGTTGTTGAAACCTCGCTGGTGGAGAATGACCGCGTTGAACGCCCCAAGATCGGCAATGGGAATACTTTCGCCATCACGCTCCGGCCGTTCGGCGTCAAAACCATCCGCGTGACGTGCGCCACCGATCTCATGATCGTGGCTCGCCTCAAAGCGAAAGCCGTCGCCGACATGCAGGTGGATCTGAGTTGGAAACACGCCGGCAAGAACGTTAGCCACTTCAACATCTACCGCGACACGACCCCGGACTGCGCGCCGACGCAATTGAACTTCATCGGCCAATCCGCCACCGGCAACTTCAGCGACTGTCCGCGGGTGAACCTCGGCGGTTGGTTGCGCAGTTGCCTCGCGCCGAAGACGACCTATTACTACCGGGTTGTCCCTGTTGATCGCACCAACAATCCCGGCACGCCCAGCGCTGTTGCCACTGTCACCACACCGGCAGCCGAGCAAGCGAACCTGCCGCCGGTCGCTGTCGAAGGCCTGCGCGCCATCTTGGTTTCGCCGATCACCAGAGATAATTTTGTGACTCTCTTATTCCGCACCGCCTGCGAGCCGGACGTGATGAAGTACGAGATCCACCGGAATAGCGCGCTGGTCGGCGTCGTGAAGAGCGACGATATCCCGCCACGGAGCGGCGGTTACGGCGAGTCGCACATCAAGTATAAGGTGAAAGAATATGACCACGCCACGTTCACCGATACGACTGTCGAACCTGGCACGACTTACCTCTACAAAGTGCGCGCCGTGGACGCCGCCGGGCAGAAGGGCGCGTTCTCGGCTGAAGTTTCCATCCGCACCAAGGACGTCGCCGTCAAAGTCACTGCCCAATCGGTCTATGCGCCGGAGTACGGAGTGGATCTCGTCATCGACGGCGATCCCGATCCGTACCGCGCGTGGATTTCCAAGCAATACGGCGGCGGCACGAAAGCGCAGCCGCTGGATGTCTGGTGGGCCATCGAGTTTCTTAAGAAGCCGGTCACGATCAAGGGCGTGAAAATCATCGGCGACCATCGCGAGGTCATCCCGTTTCAGAAAAACCTTCAGGTTCAAATCCGCGAAGCCGGCGCGTGGAAGACTGCCGGTGTGCTCAAGGACGCGACGGCCAAGGATGCCGTTGTCACCTTCGCTCAGCCGGTGACGACGGACGCGCTCCGCGTCTTCGTTCCCGCCGCCGATCTACCGAAAGCCGAACGTGCCGACGTTGACGGTATCGTCCGCATCTGCGAACTACTCTTGATTATGCCCGACGGAACAGAGAAAGGAATCGAATGAAACCCACCATTGCCATTGATCTTGGCGGCACCAACATCAAGGCCGGGATCGTGGCCGGCACGGAAGTGCTCGCGGCCGAATCCATCCCGGCCAACTCGCGGGAAGGTCTCGCGCCGCAACTGCCACGCATCGCCGAGTTGATCGAGAGGCTCTGTGCCCGCCGGCAACTCAAATCGACCAACTGCCGGGGCATTGGCATGGCGGTGCCGTTCTTGGTGGACCCGATTCGCCAGCGGATCCGGTCCGTGCCGCGCGAGAAATACGGCGACGCCTGCGACATCGACCTGCCAGCTTGGGCCCGCCAGCGACTCGGTATCGACATCAAGATCGAAAACGACGCCCATGCCGCGTTGCTGGGCGAGTGGCGTCACGGCGCCGGGCAGGGATCGGATGATTTCGTCATGCTCACGCTCGGCACCGGCATCGGCTGCTCGGTGCTGATTCGCGGCCGGCCGCTGCGCGGCAAACATTTCCAAGCCGGTGTGCTCGGCGGGCATCTCATCGCCAACCCCGAAGACGGCCCGGCGTGCGCCGCGTGTCCCGCCTCCGGTTGTTACGAGGCCGAGTCCGCGGCGCAAAGCCTCGCCCGCGAAGCGCAGGCGCACCCGCAATTTGCCAAGTCGGCGCTGGCGGGCGAGAAGGTGATCGATTTCGCCGCTGTATTCGGGCACGCGGCCCGCAGCGACGAGGTGGCTGTGGCCGTTCGCGACCGGTGTCTGCGTTATTGGACGGCACTCATCATCAGTCTTGTGCACGCCTTTGATCCCGACCGGATCGTGATCGGGGGCGGCGTCTCGGAAGGTGCCGCGGCGCGTGCTATGTTCCCGGCCATGCAAGATTGCGTCAATAAGCACGCGTGGATCGTCGAGCCGATCGAGATCCGCGCCGCCGCGCTCGGCAACCAAGCTGGCGTGATCGGCGTGACGACGCTTTTCACTCACAAGCCGCAATGTATCTGAGCCATCGCCCGAATTACGACAAAGCCCCGTTCGTCAACGTCCCCGGCCACGCCTGCGACATCGGCTGGGACGCCATCGCTGCGCGATTGACCGGCGCCGTGGTGGCGATTGAATGCTACCCCGGCGTTCACGAAACAGAAGTCCTCAACGAACTCCGGCAGCGTCTCAAGCCGGCGGTCGTCGTCCACACTCGGGAAGCAATGTTACCGCCGGCGGAGATCGACAAGTTGGTGGAACCATTTCTCGGTGACAATGACCCGGTCTTTGGCTACCTCACCGACCTCAACCTCGAACAGTTCTTCGATGCCGGTAAGCTTGCGGAGTTAAGGAAACGGATTCGAGGTTCTGCGCTGATTGTCGGCGTCGGCGCGACGCTCGTCGAGCCGCAACCGGACGTGCTCGTGTACGCTGATCTCGCCCGCTGGGAAGCGCAACTCCGGTTCCGCCGCAACGAGACCGGCAACTTGGGTGTGGACAATCAGACGCTCGCCGCCGGGCTGAAATACAAGCGGGCGTTCTTTGTGGATTGGCGCGTGGCCGACCGGTCTAAGAAACCGCTGCTGCGCCGGTGCGACTTCGTCCTCGACGCCAACACGCGCGCAGAACCGAAGCTCGCCACCGGCGATGCCGTCCGGGAAGGATTGCGCCTCGCGAGCAGGCAACCATTCCGGGTAGTGCCATTCTTCGATCCTGCGCCGTGGGGTGGACAATGGATGAAGGAGGTCTGCCAACTCAACCCGACGCCAAAGAACTACGGCTGGTGTTTCGACTGCGTACCGGAAGAAAACAGCCTCTACCTTAGCTTTGGCGCCGTGAAGAATTTCGAGCTACCGGCGATTGACCTCGTGTTTCAGAACCCGCGCGAATTGCTTGGCGACCCGGTTCACGCGCGGTTCGGTGACGAGTTTCCGATCCGGTTCGACTTCCTTGATACAATGGACGGCGGCAACCTCTCACTCCAAGTTCACCCGCTCACCGAATACATCCAACAAACATTCGGGATGAATTATACTCAGGACGAAAGCTATTACCTACTAGATGCCGGCAAAGACGCGACCGTTTATCTCGGCCTGAAAACCGGCGGCAACTCAGCCGAAATGATTGCAGCACTGGAGGCTGCACAGGCGGGCGGAAAATTCGATGCCCAAAAGTTTGTGAACCGCTGGCCGGCGAAGAAACACGACCATTTTCTTATTCCCGCCGGTACGGTGCATTGCTCCGGTAAGAACACGCTGGTGTTGGAAATCAGCGCCACGCCGTACATTTTCACGTTCAAACTTTGGGACTGGGACCGTCTCGGTCTCGACGGCAAGCCGCGACCGATTCACATCAACCACGGCAAGGAAGTCATCCAGTGGCATCGCGACGCTGAGTGGACAAAGCGCGAACTGGTTAACCGCATCACGCCCGTCACAACCGGTGATGGCTGGTTCGAAGAGCGTACCGGCCTGCATGAACGCGAGTTCATCGAGACGCGTCGGCACTGGTTCGCAAAGCTGGTGCCGCACGATACACAAGGCGGCGTCAACGTCCTCAACTTGATCGAAGGCGAGGAAGCCATCGTCGAGAGTCCGTCGAACGCATTCCCGCCGTTCGTCGTTCACTACGCGGAAACTTTCATTGTACCCGCCGCGACCGGGGCCTATACGATTCGTCCGCGAACAACCGGTGCCCGTTGTGGAACCATCAAAGCGTATGTCCGATACTGTTGAAGAAAGTTTCATAAGGAACGTCAGAACGAAGACCAAAGATAATAAGGAGAAAACCATGAAGCGTTTATTGATTCTTATGTTGTCCATGTGCCTGGCACGTTTCGCGTCCGCCATCACGATTTACGACGAGACACCTGCTAGTACCGTTACCGTTAAAGCCTCAACCACGTGCAGCCCGACGCAGGCGGTGCAACATTTAGTGGACGGTTCCGGATTGTCGGGTGGCCTACATGACAATGCAGACGGCGCCGAAACGATGTGGCATACCATCCTCAAACCGACACGCACGTGCGCAGCGGTCGGCCTGCCGGCATCGCCGGCATGGGTGAAATTTGATTTCGCTGCGCCTCGTGTAATTGACGAAATTCGCATTTGGAACCTCAACCAATCCGGCCTTACTCAGCGTGGTTTTTGCAATACCCACATCTTCGGCACCGCCGATGGCGAAAACTGGTTCCCGCTCCACGACGTCGTGCTTACGCGCGCTTCGGGCGCCCCCGGGCAAGCTGCGCAGCGCATCACGCTTGCCGCCGGTAAGAAGGTGAAATCGGTGGTGATTTGTGCAGTGAACAATTACGGCGCTGATTGCTACGGCCTCAGCAAGGTGCGGTTCCTAACGCGCCGAGCGGTGGCTGAAGCCGATCTACCAGTGCCCACTGGCATGATGTGTGCGCCACAGCCATTTTACCGCTACCGCTCTGATGGCAAGGCTGGGCGTGAAATCGCCGTCACGGTTCATGGTGCGAAACTCTATACGCCGGTTACGTTTGACGTTGATTGCGCGGGCGTGAAGGAAACCACAACGATTCCAGTAGACGGGAGCGGCGCGGAGCATTTCAGCTTGATCTTGCCAGCAAGTGTCACGAATGCTTGCGAAGCGAAGCTTGTGCTGCGTGTCGGCAAGGCGATGCTGCAACAGACCGTTAAAGTGCCGGCGATGCGCCGATGGGAAGTGTACGTCCTCATGCATTCGCACGTGGACATCGGTTACACCCACATCCAGCTGGAAATCGAAAAGAAACAGGCGCGCAACATCACCCGTGCGATCGAGCTGATCCGCGAGACGAAAAACTATCCACCAGATGCACAGTTCAAGTGGAACGCCGAAGTATTCTGGCCGGTCGACCAATTCTACAAAACCGCGACGCCCGAGCAAAAGAAGGAATTCGAGCAAGACGTGCGCGATGGTTACATTGGCATCGATGCGATGTATGCCAACCTGTTGACTGGCATCTGCCGCGGCGAGGAATTACTTCGCCAGTTCAGCTTCGCCACTGACTTCGGTAGACGTTGCGGCGTGAAGGTGGATTCGATGATGATCAGTGACGTGCCAGGGTTGACGTGGGGGGTTGTCCCGTCGTTGTCGCAGGCCGGCGTGAAATACATTTCTGATGGCCCAAACTATATCGACCGCATCGGCTGGGCGCGAGTCACGTGGGAAGACAACCCATTCTGGTGGATTGGGCCAAACGGCACAGACAAAGTGCTCTATTGGTCATCGTACTTCGGTTATGCCTACGGCTCTACCCTTGACCGCATCACCGACGCCGTGCGACGTGACATCAAGCAGCTTGAGGCAAAGGGTTATCCGTATGACATCACACACATCCGTTGGTCGAAAGGCGACAACGGTAGCGCTGACGAACGCGTCATGCAGGAGGTCCACGACTGGAATGCGAAGTATGCCTACCCCAAGCTCATCATCGCGACGACGAGCGAGATGTTCCACAAGTTCGAGAAACGATATGGCGACAAGATTCCCACCTATCGTGGCGATTTCACCCCTTACTGGGAAGATGGTGTCGGTTCTTCCGCGCGCGAAACCGGCATGAATCGTCACAATGCTGACCGCCTCCTCCAAGCCGAATCGCTTTGGGCGATGCTGAACCCCGGCAAGTTTCCCGCTGCCGAGTTTGCTGAGGCGTGGAAGAATACCGCGATGTACAGCGAGCACACATGGGGCGCTCATAATAGCGTCAGAGAGCCTGACCTCGATTTCGTGAAGACCCAATGGAAATACAAGCAGGCCTACGCGCTGAATGCTGACAAACAGTCGCACAAACTCCTAACTGCAGTCCTCCCGTCAGGTGATGCCCAGACAATTGACGTCTTTAACACCACCTCATGGCGGCGCACAGGTCTCGTGACGCTGTCAGTCAACACCAAAGGCGACATGGTCAAAGATAATACTGATAAATTGATACCCTCACAGCGGCTCTCCACCGGTGAACTCGTCTTCCTTGCGAGCGAAGTTCCGCCGTTTGGAGCAAAGCGATTCACGGTTAGTACGGGACGGTCTGCCACCGGAAACGCGAAGGCAACCGTCGGCACACTCTCGACACCGCAGATTACAGTGAGACTTGACCCAGCCACCGGCGCTATTACCAGCTTACGTCAAACCGGTCTTAATGCCGAGTTGGTGGACGGCAAGCTCAATCACTACATCTATTTGCCGGGGGCGAATATCAAGGATGCAAAATCAAATGGGCCAGTTAAAATTACTGTTAAGGAGCACGGCCCGCTCGTGGCCTCGTTGATGATCCAGTCCGACGCGCCCGGCTGCCGTAAGCTGTTGAGGGAAGTGCGCGTTGTGGATGGGCTCGACCACGTGGAGCTGATTGACCGAGTGGACAAACTGCCGGTGCGTGCGGTCGAAGGCGTCCATTTCGGATTCGAGTTTAACGTGCCAGACGCGACGGTGCGCATGAACAGTCCATTGGCAGTCGTCGAGACGGAGAAGGACCAACTTCCCGGCGCGTGCAAGAATTGGTTCAGCATCGAGCGCTGGGTGGATGTCGCTAATGCACAGTACGGTGTAACGTGGACAACCGCCGACGCGCCGCTCGTTGAAATGGGCGGGTTGACCGCCAACCTATTGCGTACGCAACCAGACCCTAATGCATACATGAAAACGATAAACCCATCATCCAAGCTCTACTCTTGGGTAATGAACAACCACTGGCACACCAACTACAGAGCAGATCAGGAAGGATGGACTACGTTCCGGTATGCTGTGCGTCCACATCGCGGCTACGATCCAATCGCCGCGGCCCATTTCGGCATCGAAAACACGATTCCATTGATCGCTGCGCCGGCGATTGGCGCCAAGCCGATGGCGTCCGTGTTGCAAGTTGAGCCTGCGGGTGTGCTGGTCAGTGAATTCAAACCCAGCAATGACGGCAAGGCGTGGATCATCCGCCTATTGGGTGCATCCGGTAAAGACGAAACAGCGCAGTTGACATTACCGGGATCACCGACCATTGCATACTCAGATATGTCAGAGATGCCGGGTAAGAGGGCGCCAGCACAAATTCCCGTTCCCTCGTGGAGCATCGTGACATTGCGGGTAGACAGGTCATAAACTCAGCTTGTAGCTCTGATTTCTTGCTTACTGACGATCAGAGCGTTTCTGCGCTTTTGGTGTGTAAGAAATGCGCACAAAACAGGATGATTGCGCAACTGTTGCGCAGGGTCAAGATGAGTACACGCACCAAAACAGTACTTAGCCGTGTGGCACACTCCTTGCATAAGCTTGTCGAGACGTAGTCGAAATAAACAACCCAGCTCTGAAAGGAGAGCTTTTTCATGAAGTTACGAAACATGTTCACACGATGTGGTATCGCCGCTACTCTAGCATTAAGTGTCGCGGCACTGTCAGCACAAGATAATCCGCCCGCGTCACCTCCTCCCAGTAGCACGCCTCCGTCTGCTACCGAAGGGGCCAACTCGGGGCGTCCGGGCCGCGGCAACTTCGATCCTGCGGAATTTCAGAAACGCATAATGGACGGCATCAAGGAACGGCTCGAGTTCAAGGACGACACCGAGTGGACTGCGGTGCAGCCGTTAGTGCAAAAGGTGTTTGATCTGCGCCGAGAGACGATGGCGAGCGGCATTGGCGGTATGTTCCGTCGCCGCAACAGCGGCGGCAACGCACCGCAAGGTGGTGGCGATCGCCGTCCTAGCAGTTTCTTCGGCACCCCCAACCCGGATACCGAGGCGTTGCAGAAGGCCCTTGATGACAACGCACCCGCCGCGCAAATCAAAAGCGCACTCGAAAAATTCCGCGCCACGAAGAAGGACAAGGAAGCCAAGCTCGCCACCGCGCAGGAAGACCTCCGCAAGGTTTTGACCGCGAAGCAGGAAGCGCAAGCGACGTTGATGGGCTTGCTGCCGTAACAACAATCATTCGCCCGCTGGGGGCAGCGGGCCTACAACGACGCTGTTGTAGGCCGCGTGCCCCCACGCGGCGAAACCGTCGATGTTCAACGTTTATGAGTAACACCGTCTCTACCGAAGCTGCTTTGAACGAACTGCTCGACCGGATGGTCGCGGGCAAGCAACTGGCCGCGACCGATGCGGAGGTGCTGCGCCGGGCCACGCCGGGCGTGGCGAGCGAGGAGGCGGCGTTGCAGTGGTTGGCGAATGAATATGGACTGAGCTACACCACGCTCGAAAATCTGGAGCCGGATCGCCAGCTTCTTTCGTTGTTTCCCGCTAGAATTTTGCTGAAAGAGGAATTGCTGCCGTTGAAACGCGTCAACGGCCACGTCGAGATCGCCACGAGCCGGTTGTTTGCGACGCAGGGGCTGGATGCTCTGAAAACACTGACCGGACTGAACCTCAAGCCGGTGCTCGCGTCGACCGAGGCGGTGCAGCGCGAGATCAAACGCCACCTCGGCGTCGGCGCGGATACCATCGGCACGCTTGACGAGGAAAAAGGAATTCAAGTCGTTGAGGAAGGGCGGGAAGAAACCGATCTCGACATGGCCGAGGACGAAGCCTCCATCATCCGCTTCGTCAACCAAGTTTTGAAGGACGCCATCGAACTGCGCGCCTCCGACATCCATTTGGAGCCGTTCGAGGACGAATTCCGCATCCGGTACCGCATCGACGGCAATTTGCAGGAGACTTCCGTCCCGGCCCAGCTCAAGCGGTTCCAGCCGGCCATCGTCTCGCGCGTCAAAATTTTAAGTCACCTCAACATCGCCGAGAAACGCCTGCCGCAGGACGGCCGCATCAAGATCCGCATCGCCGACGCCGAAGTGGACATCCGCGTCTCCGTCATCCCGATGTTGCACGGCGAAGCGGTCGTCATGCGTCTGCTGCGCCAGAATTCCACGCTCCGCGGCATGAGCGAACTCGACATGGCCCCGCGCGAACTCGAATGTTTCAACCGCGTCCTCCAGCTCCCGCACGGCATCATCCTCGTCACCGGTCCGACCGGCAGCGGCAAAACCTCCACGCTCTACACCGCGCTCAACACCATCAACGACGCCGTCCGCAAAATCATCACCATTGAAGACCCCGTCGAGTACCAGCTCAAGGGCGTCAACCAAATCCAGGTCTCCGAGAAAGCCGGGCTGACGTTTGCCCGCGGCTTGCGCTCAATCCTGCGCCACGATCCCGACGTCGTGCTCATCGGCGAAATCCGCGACCAGGAAACCGCCCAGATCGCCGTCCAAGCCTCGCTGACCGGCCACCTCGTCTTCTCCACGCTCCACACCAACGACGCCCCCGGCGCCCTGACCCGGCTCGTGGACATGGGCGTCGAACCATACCTCGTCGCCTCCTCGCTCGAAGCGGTGCTCGCCCAGCGCCTCGTCCGCGTCCTCTGTCCGCACTGCAAACAACCCGACCACTCCACCACCGCCGAGGCCTTCAAACTCAAAATCGGCATCCCGGCGGAAACGACGCTCTACAAATCCGTCGGCTGCCGCGAATGCCGCAACACCGGCTTCCACGGCCGGCACGCCATCTTCGAGTGGATGGACAGCGACGCCACCATCCGCGAACTGATTTTGAAAAACACCTCGACCGACCAACTCCGCGACGCCGCCCGCCGCGCCGGCATGAGCACGCTGGCCGAAGACGGCTGGCGGCTCGTCCGCCAAGGCATCACCACCGTCGAGGAAGTCTTGAGCGTCACCACCGCCAAGGAAGTCGCCACCAGCGCCAAACCAACCGCACCGGCCGCGGAGGCGAAGGCGAGCTAGAGGAATTGTGGAATGACTAAACGCAAATCCAATTCCACCGGTAATGAAGTGCCAAAATGGTGTTGGTATAACGGTCAACTTCTGTTTGCGCTCTCTGACAGCCTTGCTTCTGATCCGAATATGACAATCAGTGCCTTCATGCTTGAGTTCACGAAGGCCCAGCACCTGCAAAGCGTTGAATTCAACCTCAAGAACCAAGGTTTACTAATTTCACTTCTCTACGGACTGCTAGTAGTTCCGAAAGAGATGTGGGAACCAATAGGAACGAAGACCAAGTTTGCATTCAAGACGCGTAGTTATTTCTCCCTGTCATCTACGGGCGAAGTCTCAACCGACGAGTTTCTGCGCTTGCTTCGCAACGCTATCGCACATGCAAATTTCGAGGTGCTTGTTGAGCAATCTAAATATCGCTTTTGGAATACCACTCCAAGAGGCCACAAGAACTTTGAAGTCACGATAACGCATGGACACCTGGGAGAGTTCGTAGCCGAAATTGGTAAGTACTACATCAACGAGGTTTGTCCCGCGTGAGTGCTAATCTGAACTTAACTCCTTCCATCGAGTTGTCACCCCCCGGTAAGCCGTGGTCTGCCGCTCATGTTCAACGTTAACTCCTCATGCCCACATTCACCTACAAAGCGATTGCGGCGGACGGCTCGGTGGCGGAGTTAGTCGGCGGTGCGAATCCAGCGCACCCGGCGCGGCGAGACGATCACCAGCCGGTTTTGGAAGTCCGCCTCGGAGCGGCCCGCCAGCAACGGCAGCAGCAGCGCGGCGACGTTGTCCACGGTGGGCGGGTGCGCCTTGACGCGGATCACGCCGTTGTGCTCGGACAACGGCAGCACGGCCCAGTCACCAAAATGCTCGTCCAAGGTGATGAGCACGCGGTGGTCGTGCACGGCGCGTTCGAGAATCAGTGCGTCATCGGCTCGGTCTTGGCCCACTTCCACGGCGCGGACGACATCATGGCCGTGGGCGCGCAACAGGTCGGCGAGTTCCGCCCGCAACATTTGGTCGAGATAAAGGCGCACGACGGCTCAGACCGGTTCGAGGACGCTGAATTCGGTGTGGAGGATGGCTTGGCGGGCGTAGTCCAGCACCGCTTGAATGTCGGCGCGGGTCAGCTCCGGGTAACCGTGCAGGAGCGAATCCCACGATTCGCCGGCCGCGAGTTGTTCCAGGAGGGCGGCCACCGAAATGCGTGTGCCTTTGATGACGGGTTGTCCGCCACAGACGCGGGGCGTGATTTCAATGCGCTCGTTCATGCAACTGAAGATACCGGAATCGAACGACTAACTCAAGGACGTGTTATCAACGGTGAGGCTGCCAGTTCGGCGCCGGTCTCCGACCGCGCCGTTTTGCCGACCGTCAGGTCTCCAGTTGTGCCGGGAGACCTTCGGTCAAACCTGAGTGCGCGGTCGGAGACCGGCGCACAACGGGCGTTTTGGTCATTCGGATTTCGGATTTGTCTCGGATTTCGGATTTCGAGTTTCGGATTTAACTGACAATGCCCACCTTCACTTACAAAGCAATCGGAGCGGACGGCTCGGTGGCGGAAGGCCAGATCGATGCCGGGAACCGGCCGGATGCGTTTCGGCAGATGGAGACGCTGGCCGAAGACGGCTGGCACCTCGTCCGCCAAGGCATCACGACGGTCGAAGAAGTGTTGAGTGTCACCACCGCCAAGGAAGTAGCCACCAGCGCCAAACCAACCGCCCCGGCCGCGGAGGCGAAGGCGAGTTAGAGGAGTTGTTGAATGACAAGATGTGATCCCAATAGCTGCTGGAAAAAAACGTTGAACAAATTATAAGGAGAAACATGAAGATTTGGATGATAGGAGTTTGTGCAGTCTTGAACGTGTGCGCGGGAATGGCGCCGGCAGAATCGGCCACGAAACCAGCCGCCCCCAGCGGAATAGGAAGCGCGATGTCATACGAGTGCGATGACGCGTGTCTGGTTCCGGGAGCGCCGCTCCCTCCAGGGAAATACGCGGTCGTGGCCCCGGTTGGTAAGCAAACGATTCCGCGGATCGCGCAGGCACCGCGCTTGGACACGCTGGCAGGAAAGACGATTGCGGTTGTGGGCGGAAGTTTTATGGCCCGCGTAACACATCCTGAAATTAAGAGGCTGATCTTGCAGAACTATCCGACTGCAAAGGTGATCTTGCTGGATGAAATAGGGTCGGCTGGATCGTATCCTGGCCCCGGAGTTATTAGACAGGCGAAGGACGATTTCCAGAAGAAGCTCAAAGCCCTGGGTGTGCAAGCCGTGATCTCCGGCAACGGTGGTTGTGGACTCTGTACTCCCAAGGAAACGGGTTCGAGTATCGCGGCGGAGTACGTGGGCATTCCCGCCGTCACCATCGCGGCGCCGAATTTTGTGAAGCAGGTGTATTCTACAGCCGTCAACAACGGCGTGCCCGCGCCGCGCGCCGCTACGTACCCCGGCGCATTTGCAGCCCACACACGAGAGGAGTTGATCCAGAATACCAGAGAAGTGCTTTGGCCGCAGATCGTCGCGGCCCTGACGAAACCGATCACGGAGGCGGAAATCGCTGCACGTCGCAAAGCCGGCGTCGAAGACCCCAAGGACCGTGTGTTCGTGGGCACGGTTGACGGGGTGAATCGGTTTTTCATCGAACAGCGTTGGTCCGACGGGCTGCCGATTATTCCCCCGACGGTAGAACGGGTGGCGGAGTTTCTGAAATATACCGACCAGCCTTGGGATCAGGTTGTCGCCGTGCTGCCAATCGCCTATCGGAAGACCTTGGTCTGGCATGTGGCCGTGAATGGCGTGATGGCGGGATGCCCGCCGGAGTTCATGCCGCTGCTGATCGCCTATACCAAAACTCTGGCGAATGGCAATTATCGGCGCACCTTGGCCAGCACCCATGCGTGGACGCCTTTCTGTTGGGTGAACGGACCGGTGGCCCGACAACTGGGGATTGACTCCCAACAAGGACAGATCAATGAGCCACGCAACGCGGTGCTTGGCCGCTTTATAAGTCTGGCGATGATGAATCTCGGTGGGTACTACATCAAACAAGACCGGATGGGGAGCTTTGGTTATCTCATGCCGTGGTGCTTGGCGGAGGATGAACAGGCTTGTCTCAAGATTGGCTGGAAGCCGCACCACGTGCAACAAGGGTTTGATCTGAACCAGAGCACGCTCACTGGAGCTTCCGCGCTGTTGTGGGGCAATAATCTCACCCCGGCAACGTCCAACCCCGAAAAAATCATGCAGCTTATGGCTTGGGATGCGGTGGAGAAAGGGCAGTTTGCGACCGGCAGCGGCCCGCGGCTCACGCCCCGGACCATGCTGATTACCGAGTACGTCGCCCGCGACCTGGCCCGCGGGTATCCCACCAAGGAAAAGCTCGAACAAGCCCTGATCGCTACCGCCCGGCGACCGGTCTATGAACGCGCCTTCGCCAACTACTGGGCCAGCGCCGGCAGCGCGTTCGACCCGACCCGCTACACGGTCGAGCAACACGCGCGCAAGATCACCCGCGACGAAGGCGGAGAGTTGACGGCCCCACCCCCGTGGTTCCCCAAGGTTCAAGGGCTGGAGAAAATCCAGACCATCCCCGTGATGAAGCCCGGCACGACTGCGATTCTGCTCACCGGGGACGCGGACCGGAACAAGGTGCAAATCATGCCCGGCGGCAATAACGTCACGATCGAAATCAAACTGCCCGCCAACTGGGATGCACTGCTGGCGAAGCTCGGCTATCGCCCGCTGAAAGAGTTTTTCCTCAAATAGGCAGAAGAAATGCAGTTGAACCAACACCCACAGAACAGCAACGGCCGCGCGCGGGCCGTTCGACGCTCGGTATCGGCCAGTTTCAACCCTGGGTTATCCTGACCATGCCCACCTTCACCTACAAAGCGATTGCGGCGGACGGCTCGGTGGCGTCAGGTAACGACCTGCACGGACTGCCGGTCGAGTTCGACGAGGGAATTATGCTGCAAGGCGGCAATGATGGCCGGCAGGTGCCGTTCGACCAGCGTGGTCAGGTCGCGAGCGCGGATGTTGCCGGTGCGAACCAGCAACAGTTTCCACGGCTCGCCCCGCTGCAAATGGGAGTAGTAGAAGTCGGTATCCTTGGTGATCACCACGCGTTGCTCCGCCATGGACAGCGTGTTGATCGTGTCGTCGGACGTGGCATTGTGGGCCGGCAACTGCCGCGTGTGGACGGCGTCATGCCCGGCGGCTTGGAGCGCGGCGCACAAACCCGGCGGCAGGTGTGCATCCACGAGAAATTTCATGTCAGCGCCAAGTGCAGGCTCTTCTGCTTGAGCGATTGGGCCGCAAACTCCAGACAGGCCCGCAGATCATCGCGTTCCAAATCAGGAAACTCGCCCAAGAGATCCTCAAAGCTGTCGCCCGCCGCGAGGTATTCGAGGATGCTTTCCACCGGATACCGCAGGTGGCGAATGGCCGGTTTGCCGTGGCAAATCGCCGAGTCAACCGTGATGCGAGACAGCAGTGCGTTCATGACGTGCGAACTTAACTTTGCGGCACAGCGTTTGTCAAGTTGTGGCGCGCTATGGTCGTGCAGACCCGGTAACGGATTTTCCTCATAATGCCTACATTCACCTACAAAGCGATTGCGGCGGACGGCTCGGTGGCGGAAGGCCAGATCGATGCCGGGAACCGGCCGGATGCGTTTCGGCAGATGGAGACGCGTGGGTTGCGGCCGGTCAGTCTCGCGGAGCAAGCCGGTAAGGCATCCGGTAACGGTGCGCAAGGGACGGCGCGCGCTGCCGGGTTCGATTTCAAGATGAAGTCGAACAAGGTGACGGCGAAGGCGCTGGAGAATTTTACGCGGTTGCTGTCGAGTTTGCTGGCGGCGGGGGTGCCGTTGAGCCGGGCGCTGGTGATTTTGTACCGCGAGGCTGCCACGCCGGCGGCGTCGGCGAAGTGGAAAGAAATCCATGACAAGGTGATCGACGGGATGGCGTTGGCCGACGCAATGACGCAGTACCCGGACACGTTTCCGCGGGTTTATACGGCGATGGTCCAGGCGGGCGAGACGGGCGGGTTCCTCGACGTGGTGCTGGCGCAGATCGCCGATTTCCAGGCGCGCGAGAAGGAATTGCGCTCGAAAGTGATGACGGCGATGCTGTACCCGTGCATCCTGCTGGTGCTGGCGCTGGTGGTATTGACGATTCTGCTGGTGTTTTTTATTCCGCGATTCCAGAAAGTTTTTTCCGGCTTCGGCGGTTCGTTGCCGTTGATCACGCAAATCATCATCGGCATAAGCGATGTATTGCGGTCGTACGGTTTGTTTGTGCTGGTCGGGTTGTTCGTCGCCGTCTTGATGGTGCGGAGCTGGTTCGCCTCGGAGAAAGGCAAGCGCGTGTGGGAAGGGCTGATGTTGCGGGCGCCGGTCGTCGGCTCGCTCGTGGCGCAGTTTGCGATGGCGCGGTTCTGCCGGATGCTGGGCACGTTGCTCGGCGCAGGCGTGCCGCTGGTCCAGGCGCTCAACGTCGCCCGCAAATCGGTCGGCAATCAGATTCTCGTGGACGCCGTCTCGACTTCGATCGAGCGGGTGCAGGAAGGCGGACGGCTCGGGCAAAGCCTGGCGGAGTGCCGGGGTTTGTTTCCGGGGTCGGTGCTGGAAATGATTTCGGTCGCCGAGGAGAGCGGACGGCTCGATGCGGAGCTGGTGCGCATCGCCGCCGTTACCGAGGGCGATCTTGACCGCCAGATGAAGACAGCGGTGGCGCTCGCGGAGCCGCTAATGTTGTTTTTGATCGCCAGTTTCATCGGCACGATTTTCATCGGAATGTTGCTGCCGATTTTCACATTGCAGGATTACATCAAATAAACTCCAACGAAAGGAAAACTATGAAACAAAATCATCATCGAATAAACCGGATCGGCCAGCAGGCGTTTACGCTGGTTGAGTTATTGCTGGTCCTCACCATTCTCGGAATTCTCGCGGCGCTGGTCGTGCCGAAGATGGTCGGGCGCAGCGAGCAGGCGCGCCTGGCAGCAGCAAAGACCGACATTTCGACGTTCAGCACGGCGCTGGACGCGTTCGAGGTTGACAACGGTTACTATCCGAAAGGCAAGAGCGGCCTCGGCGATCTCGTGCAGCAGCCGCGTGATTGCCCTAACTGGCACGGACCGTATGTCAAAGAGATTTCGAAGGACCCGTGGGGTAACGATTATGTGTACGAGTGCCCCGGCCGCCACAACCCGAAGTCGTACGACCTATACTCCGTCGGCCCCGATGGACGGCCCGGCACGGACGATGACGTTTGCAACTGGACAGTTCGTCGGTAATGCGAGTTCAATATCCAACGCGGGCGTTCACGCTGATCGAGTTGATTCTCGTGATGGCGTTGCTGGTGGCGATGATCTCCGTCACGACGCCGTCGCTGTTCAGCTTTTTCCGCGGACGCGCGTTGGATTCTGAGGCGCGCCGTCTGCTGGCGTTGACGCACGCGGGGCAGAGCCGCGCGGTATCGGAAGGGCTGCCGATGTTGTTGTGGATGGACACCGAGCGATCGTCGTACGGCCTCGAACAGGAAACGCCGCCGCGCGACGGCGACCCGAAGGCACTGGAGTTTTCGCTGGAGGAAGGCCTCTCGCTGGAGGCGCAAAACACCCAGCCGGTACCGGTCCGCGGCCGAAACCTGCCGGCGATCCGTTTCCTGCCGGATGGGCTGATTGACGAGTCGAGTCCGACGGTGTTGCGTCTCGGGGGCGTTGACAACGCGGCGCTCTGGCTCATGGAAACAACCAACCATGTGAATTATGAAATTCGTAACACACTCCCATAACAGCGCCGGGTTTACGCTGGCCGAGGTGTTGGCGGCGCTGATGTTCATGGCCATCGTCGTGCCGGTGGCGATTGAGGCGTTGCACATTGCGAGTGCGGCGGGTGAGGTTGCCGAGCGTAAGGCCGAGGCGGTGCGCGTGGCGGAGCGGGTGTTGACCGAGAACATCGTCATGGGTAGCTGGAACCAGTCGTCGCAAAACGGCACGTATTCCGAGAACGGCCACGAGTTTCGCTGGATGTTGCGCAACGAGCCATGGCAGGACGCCTCGATGCGGCAGTTGACGGCGGAGGTGACGTACAACGCTCAGGACCGGGAGCACGCGGTGCGGCTGAGCACGCTATTGAATTCACAATGAGAAACCCGAGACACAATCGCCGCGGATTCACGTTGATCGAGCTGGTGCTCGCCGTCGGCGTGTGCGCCATCGTGGTGACGGCGGTCGGCGGCGTGTTCTTCAGCGCCGTGCGGTTGCGCGAGAGCACGACGCGCACGGTGGATGAAGCGTTGCCGCTGGAACAGGCGGTCGTCATCGTGCGGCGTGATTTGCAGGGCTTGATGTTGACGCCATCCACCAACAAGGTGATGGCTGGCGATTTCCGCGTCGGCGACATCACCAGCTTCGGCCTGAGCCAGAATGTTTCCATCGAGATGTACACCACCACCGGCACGCTGCACGAAAACGAGCCGTGGGCCGAAGTCCAGCGCGTCACCTACGGCCTGCGCGATCCCGCCGACCGCACGCAGCCGGGTAAGGACTTGATCCGCAGCGTCACGCGCAATCTTCTCTCCACGGTCACACCGACGCCATCGGATCAATTGCTTCTTGGCGGCGTCAACACGCTGGAGTTCGAATGCTACGACGGTTCGCAATGGCGCAACACTTGGGACACGACGCAGAGCGACACCAACCTGCCAGTCGCCATCCGCCTGCGCCTCCAGTTGTCTGGCTCGACCCCCGATGACGCGCGTCGCCAACAGCCGATAGAGCTGCTCGTGGCGATTGACCCACAGATCAGCACCAACCTGACGCAGGACGTCGACACACAATGAACCTGCCTCCCTCCAACCGCCGCGGTTCTGTGCTGATCATCGTGTTGTGGATTGCACTCGGCCTCGTCAGTATGGCGTTGTACTTCGCCAACTCGATGTCGCTCGAACTGCGCGCCTCCGACAACCGCGCCGCCGCGCTCGCCGCCGACCAAGCCATCGAAGGTGGGGCGCGTTACGTTGCCTACGTGCTCTCGATGTACGCCACCAACGGCGTCATGCCCGACATCAGTCAGTACCAAGCCGAGGCTGTTCCCGTCGGTGACGCCCGGTTCTGGATCATCGGCCGCGACCTCAGCTCGCCGCCCATGCATCCCGACCTCGTAACCTTCGGCCTCGTTGACGAAGCCTCCAAGCTCAACCTCAATAGCGCCTCTACCAACTTCCTCACCTACCTACCGGGTATGAATCCCGACCTCCTCACCGCGATCGTTGACTGGCGCAATCCCAACGCCAGCGGCGGCTCCAAGCTTTACTACGCGATGGTCCAGCCGCCGTACCAATGTAAAGGCGCGCCGTTCGAGACCGTGGACGAACTCCGCCTCGTGTACGGCACCTCGATGGACATCCTCGCCGGCGACGATGTCAACCGCAACGGCATCCTCGACACCAACGAGAAAGACGAAGGCGGTAACGGCCAGGTTGATCCAGGCCTTTTCGAGTACGTCACCGTCTACAGCCGCGAACCGAATTTCCACAGCGACGGCTCCATGCGCACCAACGTCAACACCGCCGTCCAACTCCTCCCGCTGCTCCAGTCCGCCTTCGGCCCCGGTCGCGCCAGCCAGATTTTGCTCCGGCTCGGTTACACCACCGGTCCCAGCCGCCCCGGCCGGCCCTCCGTCACCACCGGCACCTTCCGCGGTCTGCTCGCGTTCTACCTTCGCAGTGGCATGACCTCGGCCGAGTTCTCCCAGATTTACCGCAACGCGACCATCAGCACCTCCCGCTACAAAACCGGCCGCGTCAACATCAACACCGCCAGCGCCACCGTCCTCGCCTGCCTGCCCGGCATGGACACCGGCACCGCACAGACACTCGTCAACTACCGCGCCGCCAATCCCGACAACATCAGTTCCATCGCCTGGATCGTGGACGCGCTCGGCTCGACCCACACCGCCATCCAAGCGCTCTCCGCCGGCGATTACATCACCACCCAAAGCTACCAGTTCACCGCCGACATCGCCGCCGTCGGCCCGTACGGACGCGGCTACCGGCGCGTCAAATTCATCTTCGACATCACCGAAGGCACGCCGAAGATTCTGTTCCGCCAGGACCTCAGCCGGCTCGGCTGGGCGCTCGGCGAAAATGTCCGCCAGCTCGTTGTCGCCAAAAACACACCATGATTGACCTCCTCAAACTCGTTTCACGAAAACGCCGCGTTCCCACCGCGCTGTTCGGTCTCGCCCTCGACGGCAGCCGCCTCGACGGCGTCGTCCTCAAGCGCACCAACGGCGCGGTACACCTCGAACAGACGTTCACCGCCACGCTCTCGCTCGACCCGCTCACCGCCGACCCCGAGCTTGTCGGCCAGGAAATCCGCAACCACCTCGACGCCGCCGGCGTCAAGGAACGCCACTGCGTCGTCTGCATCCCGTTGAAATGGGCGCTCACCACCCACGCCGACATACCGGACATCGCCGAGGACGACGTCGCCGGGTTCCTCCAGATCGAAGCCGAGCGCGGCTTCCCGTGCGACATCGCCACGCTTCGCCTCGCCGCCTCACGCTGCGGCAAACACGCCACCCAGATCGGTCTTCCGGCCAACCACGTCGCGCTGCTCGAACAGGTATTGGAGAAAGCGAAGCTCAAACCGATCAGCTTCTCCCTCGGCATCGCCGCGCTCCAGCCGCCCGACGCCGAATCCTCCAGCGGCATTCTCGCGCTCGCCATCGGCGAAACGCACCTCGACCTTCAGATCACCTCCCACGGCGGCGTCGCCGCGCTGCGCGCCCTCGAAGGCGCTCTCGACAACGGCGCGTTCGACGCCGACCTCATCGCGCGCGAAATCCGCGTCACCATCGGCCAGCTTCCCGCCGCGATCCGCGAGACCGTCAAACGCATCCGCATCTTCGGCCCGTCTAACCTCGCCCAGCCGCTCGCCGACGAACTGGAACTGCGCCTCGAATCGCTCGGCCTCCAGATTGAACTCGTCACCGCCTACGCCGCCAACGAGTTCAACGTCCAGCTTCCGGCCGACGCGCCGGTGTCGCGCGCGTTCAGCCTCGCCGCGCGCCAACTCGCCCGGCGCGGGTCGCCGTTCGAGTTCCTGCCGCCAAAGGTGACGGCGTGGCAACGCGTCGTGACGAAGTATTCCGCCGGCCGGCTGCGGACCGCGGGTGCGGTTGCCGTCGGCGTGTTGCTGCTGGTCTGCGGCCCGTTCCTGTACCAGCAAATCCATCTCATGATCCTGCGTTCCCGCTGGGCCGGCATGTCCGCCAAGGTCGGCGAACTTGATGGCATCCAACAACAAATCCGCCAGTACCGGCCGTGGTTCGACCACTCGTGCCGGTCGCTGAACATCCTCCGCCAGATGACGCTCTCGTTCCCCGAGGACGGCGCCGTGTCAGCAAAGATGCTGGAGATTCGCGACGCCAACGTCGTGACCTGTTCCGGCGTCGCGCGCGACAACGCCTCGCTGTTGCGGACGCTGAGCACGATGCGCGGTGCCTCCGGCATCGCCGATTTGAAGGTGGACCAGATCCGCGGGAAGAAAACGATGCAGTTCAGTTTCGATTTCCACTGGCAGCAAGGAGGCAAACGTGAAGATTGAGAACCGCCAACAACTGCTCGTCATCGTCGCGATTGCGGCAGTCGGCCTGTTGATCGCCGACCGCGCGGTCGTGTCGCCGTTGACGCGCGTCTGGAAAGACCGCTCGACCAAGATCACCGAGTTGCGCAAACAGATCGAGCAAGGCGCCTCGCTCGTCAAACGCGAACAGTCCATCCGCCGCCGTTGGGACGAGATGCGGCGCAACACGCTGCCCGTCAGTCCCTCGCTCGCCGAGCAACAGGTCCTCCGCGCGTTCGACTCGTGGTCGCGCGAAAGCCGCGCCGCCATCACCTCCATCACGCCGCAATGGAAACACGAGGACGAGTACATGACGCTCGAATGCCGCGTGGACGCCGCCGGTGATCTGGAAACGTTGAGCCGGTTCCTTTACAACATCGAGAGGGACCCGATGGCGTTGCGGTTGACCTCGGTGGAGCTGGCCGCGCACGACGACAACGGCCAACAGATGACGCTCGGCCTCCAAGTCAGCGGCCTCGTCCTCACACCGTCAACACCATGAACCCGACACGCATCATCCTCGTCCTCCTCGCGCTGACAGCCGGAACAATTCCGGCACAGGACATCTCGTCCTACCGCGTCGTCAGCCAGCGGAACATTTTCAACCAGAACCGCATTCCGGTACCGCGCGGTGGCGCGCCCGTCGTGCGTACCGTACTTCGCGGCGCGGTGGATGGGTTCACGCTGGTCGGCACGTTAGTGTGCGAAAATGGCCAATTCGCGTTCTTCGACGGAACGAGCCACGAGTATCGCAAAGCCGCCAAAGCAACTGACACAATCGCCGGTTACAAGCTGGCGGTAATCCTGCCTGACAGCGTGAAGCTGGAAGCGGATGGCAAACAATTCGAGATGAAAGTCGGCACACAACTGCGCCGTCAAGGTGTCGCTGTTCAATTGGTCAGCGCCAACAGTGCCGCAAGCGCTGCCTCTGCAATCACGACAACCAATACCACTCCAGCGACGATAGCAACGAGCGGTGGCAACGTTGACGCAGCCGAATTACTCAAAAAGCTTATGCAAAAAAGAGAACAGGAGCTAAAATGAAGAATCCAACCCTATCCGTATTATTGACGTGTTGCGCGCTGGCTGTGCTGTTGTCAGCCATCGCACAGCAGCAGCCGCTACCAATAGCGGCTGTGGCAACAGACACCAACGCGCCAGCAACATCAGCGGCGTTGCCAGCGCCGCCGGTGCCAGAGACGGCAACTGCGGTGGCGACAAATGCGGCGCCAGAACCGCCATTACCGCCGTTGAAGGAGGGCGAGCTGCGGTTGAATTTCCGCAACGCGCCCATCGGGCTGGTGCTGAATTATATGAGCGACGCGGCCGGGTTCATTATCGAGACGCAGACACCGGTGCAAGGTACGGTGGATGTGTACAGCGCGTTGCCGGTGACGAAGGAGGAAGCGGTGGACCTCTTGAACTCGATGCTCAACAAGAACGGCTACGCGGCGATCCGCAACGGTCGTAAACTGACGATCCTCAGCAAGACCGAGGCGTTGCGCGCCAACATCCCGGTGAAAACCGGCGGCGACCCGGCGGTGATTCCGAACAACGACGAGATTGTGACGCAGATCATTCCGGTCCGGTTCGTCGAGGCGGCGCAACTGGCGAAAGATCTTTCGCCGATGGTTTCGCCGCAGGCAACGATTGTCGCGAATGAGGCGGGCAACTCGATCGCGTTGACCGATACGCAGGCGAACATCCGTCACATGGTGGAGATCATCAAGGCGATTGATTCGAGCGCCGAGGATGAGACGCAGTTAAGGGTGTTCACACTGAAGCATGCCGACCCGGTCGAGATGGCATCACTGTTGATGAGTCTCTTCCCCGACCAGAGCAGCTCAACAACACAAGCGCCTATCCGCTTAGGTGGAGGCGTACCGGGTGGAGGTGGGCGCATTGGCTCGTTCATGGCGGCGATGATGGGAGGCGCGCCGGGTGGAGGCGCTGCGACGGCTTCGTCACAGAAACAGCGAGTCAAAAAACGCCAACAAGTGATCGCAGTAGCTGACGCACGCACATCGGCGGTCGTGGTGACGACAACGAAGGATTTGATGGAGCAGATTTCAGGGATGATCGATCAGCTCGATCATCATTCGAGCAAGGAAACCTCAGTACAAGTGTTCCACCTAAACAACGCCGATCCGCAGGAGGTGTTGCCGGTGTTGCAGGACATGTTCCAAAACAGCACATCGGGTCGCAGTAGCTCGCGCGGTTCGTCGCAGAACAGCCCATTGATGAACCGTATTCAACAAAACCAAAACTCGTCCTCTTCCAGCACCTCCTTCGGCACCGGGCTGGGGAGCAGTAGCGGACGCTCTGGTGTCTCAGGCCCGTCGTTCTAAAGGAGATATAACATGAAAAGTCATTTAAAACTTACGGCGATCTTGGCGGGCGCCCTCGGCTTCGCGGTGGCCGTCCACGCGCAGCAACGGTTTGGTGGTGGCAGCGGGGCGGGTGGTGGAGGCGCTTCTGGCGGCGCATCCCGTAGTGGTGGCACATCGAGCAGTAGCCAGCAGCAGTACAACCCGAACGGCGGCGTGGGCAGCGCTACCCTTTCGATTGACCCGGACACGCGCAACATCACCGTCATCGCCGACGAGGACACGATGCGACAGATTAGCCAAGTCATCAGCAACTTGGACCGTCCACGACCGCAGGTCCTCATCAAGGTGGTGTTCCTCGAAGTCACGCACAACAACGCCTCCGACATCGGCATCGAGGGCGGTTGGGGCGGCAAGGTCGGCAACTCGACAACGGCTGGCTCATTCGCCAACGGCTTCGGCTTGTCGAGCCTCAGCTCGATTGTCGGCTCCAACGCGAACATGTTAGGACAGCCAATCTCCAGTTTCCAACAGATTGCGCCCTACGCAGCCGGACCGGGTGCGGGGTTGTATCAGATCCTCGGTAAAGATTTCCAAGCCACGCTACGGGCTATCGCACAGGCGGGCAAGGCGACATTGTTGTCGCGGCCGTCCATCATGGCGCGTGATAGCCAACCGGCCTCTATCGTTGTCGGACAGTCCGTGCCGTTGATTACCAGTGTCTCCTACAACGGGCTAACCGGTAACCCCATCAATTCGGTGACTTATACTGAAGTAGGAATCATACTGAAAGTGACCCCGTACATCACCCCCGACGGCTTGGTGCAGATGATGGTCTCGCCGCAGACATCGTCGATTGACCCCACGATAACGGTGCCTATTTCTACCGGTGTGAGCGCGCCGGTGATCGACATCCGCCAAGCGGACACGGTGATCGTGACACCCGACGGGCAAACTGTCGTCATCGGCGGTCTGATGCAAAATGACAAGAGCTTCAGCGAAAGCAAGATTCCTTTCCTTGGCGACATTCCGTTCCTAGGGAATCTCTTCAAGCGGAAAGTCAGGAGCGACGCCAAGTCCGAGTTGCTCATCTTCCTCACGCCGCACATTGTCAACGCGCCGACACAGATGGCCGCCGTGACCACCAAGGAACGCGACACAACATTGACGCCGGAGACGAATTCCGAGAAGGAACTCGATCGTTTCCTCGAAAAGATTCCGCAGAAGTCCACCGACAAGGACAACAAACGCCGCTGACCATCATGGAATTGAACCGCCGCATCGCGTTGATCTACGGACTGCTGGCCGTCGCATGGCTGCTTGTGCTCGGCTGGCAGGCCGCCGAGCACATCGGCGTGCGACGGACCGCGCGCGAAGAATTGACCAACCGCGCCAAGGACATCTCCACGACCCTCGGCATCGTCCTCCGCTCCCAGCGTCGCTTCGGCAACATCATCTCCAAGGAACGCCTCGAATCCGCCCTCGGCGACCTCGTCAAACCCGGCGACCTCAACGGCATCGCCCTCTTCAACCCCGCCGGCGACGTCGTCGCCTCCGCCGGCACGCTCGTCGATTTCCACCCGAAATCCATCGCCGGTCCCGCGGAATTTTGGGAAGACCAGACCGTCACCCTGATGAACCTCGTTGACCTCGGCACCAACGTCACCCGCGACATCGAGGGCTTCAACCCGCCCGTCGTCCTGCCGCGCGCCGAAATGTACGGCCCCTCCGCCACCAACGCGACGCCATCCTTGCTGTTGTCGCCACCGCGCCCGTCCGAATTGCCCACCAACTTCACCTCCACCCTCACCATCACCGGCGATGTCCCGCGCGTCGGTGGCCGACCGCGTTTCGCCCGGCCCCGCTGGATGAGCGAGCCGGAATACAAGGCCGCGCTCCAGAAACAAAGTGTCCACAGTTTCCTCATCGTCATGTCCACCAACGCCGTCCGCGCCGCCGCCGAGCAGGACCTCTGGCGACGGCTTCTCATTCTCCTGTTCGCCGCCCTCGCCGCCGCCGGCACCGGCCTCGCCTGGCGCAACCTCGGCAAATCCTCCGACCTCCAACTCCGCCTCGTCCGAGCCAGCGAAGTGACGACGCATCTCAAGGAAATGAACCTCGCCGCCGCCGGCCTCGCCCACGAGACCCGCAACCCACTCAACATCATCCGCGGCCACGCCCAAATGATCTCCAAACAGCCCGACGCCACCACCGAGCTGCGCGACAAATCCCGCGCCATCGTTGACGAAGTGGACAAAGTCACCGCCCAACTCAACGAGTTCATCAACTACTCCCGGCCCCGCGAAATCCGCCGCACCTCCGTCGCCCTCCACGCCGCCATCCAAGAAGTCCAGCGCGCCCTCAACTACGACATCGAGGAAAAACAAATCGCGTTCACACTCGACGGTGACCCGCTCACCATCGAGGCCGACGAACAACTCCTCCGTCAGACGCTCTTCAACCTGTTGATGAACGCCATCCAAGCTCTAGAAACCGGCGGCTCCATCCGCATCCTCGCCGGCGAAACAAATCCCAACGAAGCCTTCCTCGAAATCCGCGACACCGGCCCCGGCGTCCCGCCCGAACGCCGGCAGGAGATTTTCAAGCCCTACGTCACCACCCACCAACGCGGCACCGGCCTCGGCCTCGCCGTCGTCCAACAAATCACTCTCCTCCACGGCTGGGTGATAGAATGTCTTCCCAACGAGCCAAAAGGTGCTATCTTCCGCCTCACGCACCTCAAACTCGCCGGTAAGACTTGAAGACAACGCGCATCCTCATCGTGGACGACGACCCGGGCCAGCGCAGCCTGCTCGACTCCTTTCTGCGCGGCCAGGGTTTTCAGACCATCGTCGCCGACTCCGGCCAACGCGCCCTCGAAATCCTCCGAGCCGGGGACATCGCGATGATGATCTCCGACGTGCGGATGCCGGGATTGACCGGGCTGGAAACCCTCCGGCTGGCGCGAAAGGAACACGCCACGTTGCCCGTCCTGCTCGTCACCGCCTACGCCGACATCCGTGATGCCGTCGAGGCGATGCGCGACGGCGCCGTCAATTACCTCGCCAAACCGATTGACCTCGACGAACTCCTCGACTCCGTCCGCCAAGCCACCGGGCTTGCCGCCACTCCGACGCTGCAACTCGCCAACAACACCGCGCTCCCCGCCTCCGTCGTCGCCAACAGTCCCCTCATGCAGGCCGTGTTTCGCGACGCCGCCCTCATCGCGCCTTCCGACTCCCGGATCCTCATCACCGGCGAAAGCGGCGCCGGCAAGGAGATTCTCGCCGATGTCATCCACGCCTGGAGCCCACGCGCCCGCGGCCCGCTCGTGAAAGTCAACTGCGCCGCGATTCCCGAAACATTGTTGGAAAGCGAACTGTTCGGCCACGAAAAAGGCGCCTTCACCGGCGCGCACGCCCAGAGGATCGGCCGGTTCGAGGAGGCCAACGGCGGCACGATTCTTCTCGACGAAATCGCCGAGATGTCCCCCGCGTTGCAGGCCAAGCTGCTTCGCGTGACCCACGACGGCGGGTTTCACCGCATCGGCTCCAACCGCGAGATCCGCAGCGACGCCCGCCTGCTCGCCGCCAGTAACCGCAACCTCGAAGAACAGGTGAAGCTCGGCCGGTTCCGCGAGGATTTGTTTTACCGGCTCAACGTCGTCGAGCTTCACGTCCCGCCGTTGCGCGAGCGGCCCGAAGACATCCTCCCGCTCGCCGGCCAGTTCATCACCGAGTTCTCCAAAGGCCGTGCGCGATTCTCCGAAACCGTCGCTGAATGTTTGCAGCGCTACTCCTGGCCCGGCAACATCCGCGAACTGCGCAACGCGATGGAACGCGCCGTCCTGTTGTCCGGCAGCGAGATGATTCTCCCGGAACATCTCCCGACCCGCGTCCGAGCCGTCATCGCCGGGCCGTCGCCGGCCGCGCCCTCGCCCTCGGAACAACTCGGTGACATCGAGCGCGACGCCATCCTCCGTTCCTTGCGCGAGCACAAGTTCAACCGTACTGAGACGGCAAAAGCGCTCGGCATCAGCCGCCGCGCCCTTCTCTACAAACTTCAACACCTCCGGAAACTAGGCCACGAAATCGTTTCTTCATGACGCCGCCGTTAATGAGCAAGGCATCAAGACGGCATGACCATGAAGTAAACTGTTAGAATTGAGAACCCTGTGCAAAAATAGAAAGTAGTGAACATCCGGCCTCGCTGAAGCTAAAGTTGCATTTCCGATGGGGCCGCGCGACAACCGCCGTTGGCAGTAGTGCCTTAGACGAGCACATGCCTCAACGCCCCCGTCTTCATCACGACCATCGGCTACGACAACCTTAGCGTTAGCGATAATCGTTACCTTGACTTGGTAACGTGTGGCCTGCTGGGGCTGCGACAAGATCACCGACGACGGCAAGCCGATGCCCGGCTACGAAGTGAAGAAAATTTCCCGCACGCAACAACAGGATGGTGGATGACGGTTGCCTAACCACAGCGTTTCCCGTACACTGTCCGTTGTTGATCGGGGCGTAGCGCAGTTTGGATTAGCGCGCCTGCCTTGGGCGCAGGAGGTCGCCGGTTCAAATCCGGCCGCCCCGACCACCTCAATTTTAAGGCATTTTTGTGATTTCACTAGAATCGTTACAACACCAATTACAACAAACTCACTGAAATTTTCCTACACACACCATCCTCCACCAAAGTAATTTTGCCCTGTGTAAATCTCGTGATCCTAGAAATGGCAAAGGCGATCCGTTAAGGACCGCCTTTGCCAATTTAGCCTCAATTACTTCGGTTCGGTCTTGCAGCACTTGCACTGGCCACGGAATATGCATCCTACTCCTGCCAAGATCACGATAGCTGGCCAAATAAGTCCAGCAACCTTATGGCTAATAAAGCCTGCCGCACGTAGCAGGAATGTGAAACCAATCAGGACGAGGAAGAGTCCTAGCAGCTTCTTACAGCAGCAACTTTTCTTCTCTTCGGACGGGATACAACATTCTGGTGTAGTCATGGATACCTTTCTTGATTACTTGACGTTCTGGGAAACGAGTTTCGTCATCTCGAACATACTGACCTGTTTCTTACCGCCGAATACAGCCTGTAGAGCGGCATCAGCGTTAATCTGGGTCTTAACCCTCTTGTCCTGTAGTCCGTTTTTCTTTATGTACACCCAGAGTTTCTTGGTTAGCTCTGTACGGGGCAATGGATTCGATCCGACTACCACAGACAGTTTCTCGTTGGGCTGAACGGGCTTCATGAATGCGGCATTGGGTTTACGTTCAGCAGCCATGTTGGTCTCCTTGGTTGTTGTTAAACGCTTATGTATTCTTGGTTTCTTGGTTACTGTAACCCCATGTCACTTGTGGCCTTCTCAAGATCTTTATTGTGGGCATCCATTCCATTCAGGGCCTTATCCACGCTTTTGCGCATCTGCTTACCATCATAACCTACCATACTTCCAGACTCAACGGCCTTTGTGTCTGGTCTAAAAGAATTGGTTATGACTTGTGACTTCGCAGCTTCAGTGGCAGGTGGCGGTGTCTTGTCGGAGCCACAACCAGAAATAAGAAAAGAGAGTACCACCAGTTGAAGCGGCAGAAAGAGTCGTCTCATGGGCGAATAATAGCATTATGCGGCTTGGATTGGTAAATATTGTTCCAGCCAAGTCATGGCTATTGATATTCGTGCAGGTTTTTGGCAGAAATACTCAACAAAAGGAATGAAAATGAGGTTCAATCGCAGCCTGATCGCCATTATTACCTTAATAAGCCTGTTAAATGGAGACGTTCTTGCAAAACTTCTTTTAGTGGATGGCGATTGGAGTGGAGATGGCGAGCCGAAGGTGTGAAAACAGTTTTTCCAGAGGCCCTTCGGCTTACTTTTACGATGGGCGACCATGCTC
>Ga0114951_10001095_pt1 | contig 35014 bp, 29 predicted proteins | sample AM7aDNAmetaG_FD_88677 | JGI IMG/M metagenome (GOLD analysis project Ga0114951, IMG submission 88677) | Freshwater microbial communities from Finland to study Microbial Dark Matter (Phase II) - AM7a DNA metaG | ecosystem: Environmental > Aquatic > Freshwater > Lake | place: Finland: Lake Alinen... | reverse complement strand
ATATTGACGATTATATATGGACCGAACATAGTCGGGTAGAAATTTTATGGGTTGGATCAAGAATTTAAGTCAATAAAAAAAAGAGACCATCTCTTTTTTGAGACAGCCTCTTCTGCTTTATTTTCCGGCTTTTTGAGGCCTTGATTATTTTAGTTTTATGATCAGGGCTTCAGGGCCATTTTTGCCAGTTCTTCCCTGAAATCTTCAATGCTGTCGGCAATAACTACATTTTTGGGTAAAGTAACCTTGGAATTAACAGAAACAGCGCCGATATAGATTTTTTGTTCGGGGAATTTTTCAGAAAGGATGTTTACATACTCTGAAAACTTTTCCATTGAGCATAAAGGAGGACCGTAAGTAAAAATGAAATCGGGTACATGCATCTTAGCTACTTCAATAACATCGATGATAGGAACAGATTGTCCCAGGTACAGAGCCTTATGACCTCTCTTCTTGATGATATATTTATAGAAGAATAATTCAACTTCTTTATATTCACCTTTCGGGAGGAAAAGCAGATAGGTTTTTCCTTTAGGATTGGTAAAAGGATTGATGCTGTCAATTTCAACCAGCAATTTTTTCCTGATCAGGTTCAGAGCGAACTGTTCCTGAGCAGTGTTAATACTACCGACCTGCCATAACAGGTTAACCCTTTGGTAAAATGGATACAGAATTTTGTATAAGGCCTCTTCAAAGCCAAATGTGATAAGGGCAGCAGAAATGACCTTATCAAACTTAATTTCATCGAGCTCCAGCATCGAGCCGACAAGCGTTTCTATCTGGCTGTCAACATCCTTGATGTTATTGGTGATCTCGGCAACCTTGTTCAGAATCTGCTCATCATTGAGCTTTGAAATCTTTGAAATTTTTACTCCATTCTTATTCAGAATAGAAACGTTAAGTAAACGCTTTAACTCGTCATCCGAGTAAAACCTGATCCGGGTATCTGTTCGCGATGGTTTGACAATGCGATACCTTTTTTCCCAGATCCTGATCGTGTGAGCCTTTATTCCTGTTAAATTCTCCACTTCTTTGATTGAATACACTTTATTTTCCATGATTAAACTGATTTATATTATAACAACAATTAATTCCTCATATTGTTTAAGGAACAAAATTAACACTTTTAACAAAAAAAACAAAGCTTTTTCAGAAAAAATTTACTTTATTAGTGTCAATTAATATACTATCAGCATTTTTCATGTTTTCGAGGAGCTTTTTATATGAGGTAAAACCTTTAACGGGCAAGGTGATTTGGTAGGGTTTTCCGGATTTATTGTTCAATCTTCTGTCTCTTAGCCATGGGTTAAATTCTTTAAGAATCTTATACGTAACTTGATTTGCATGCGCAAATTCGTAGAGATTGCTTGTCCCGGAGTCAATTTTAACCCGGTATGTCGGTATACCCGGATACAGATCCTTTAAGCGCAAATAATACCCGTATCGTGAAGGGAATGAGCAAATCAGTTTTAAAGCAATGATTCTGTATATATATCTTGATGTTTCCTGATTCAGCAACAGGTCGTAATAATTGTTTACTTTTTGAAATTCAATCTGATTCTTTAATCCTGCTTCACCCATGTTAAATGCTGCGGCGCTGAGTGTCCAGTTATGAAAAATACTATCGGCGTGAGAAAAAAAGTCACAGGCAGCCTGCGTGGCTTTCTCAACATGATATCTTTCATCAACTTCATTATTGATCTCAAGGCCGTATTGAGTCCCTGTCGCTTTTATAAATTGCCAGAATCCGGCTGCTCCTGCCGGGGAAACAGTTAGTGTGAAGCCACTTTCAGCTAAGGCCAGATATTTAAAATCGTCGGGTACATGGTTCTTTTTTAAAATGGGCTCTATTACCGGAAACCACCGGTAGCTCCTTTTTATCATGAGCAGGGTACTTGAATTCCAGTAAACATTCACCAGTAATTCCTTTTCAAGCCCTTCTCTTACAAAAAAGTCATCCAACGGAACATCCTCACCGCAAAAATCAACCTTTGAAGGCAAAGGAACACTAAATATCCTGTAGTTATTAGTAAATGCCTGCTGGTACATTTTATCATCAATATAGTGCCTGGTGGCACTATATATAAATAATCCGGATAAAACGATAAGAAACGGATAGATGAGATAATGGTATTTTTTCAATCTTTTACTATTCTCAGGCATAATGAGATTTTTTGTTTAAAACGGGCTTGTAAAATTTTTAAATGATGCTGCATTTAAATCCTTCGGAGAAAGAACAGGGTTATCAATATTCCACTCTATGCCGATGTCAGGATCATTCCATGATATAGTTTCTTCCGCTTCTTTACAATAGAACTGGTTGCATTTATAGAGGAAAACAGTATTGTCGGCAAGGGTTAAAAAACCATGAGCAAACCCTTCAGGTATCCATAACATATTTTTGTTTTGTTCTGTCAGAACGGCGGATACCCATTTCCCATAGGTAGGTGAGTCCTTCCTGATATCAACTGCCACATCAAAAACAGCTCCCCTGATTACCCTGACCAGTTTAGCCTGTGCCCATGGAGGACGTTGAAAGTGTAAACCCCTTAAAACGTTTTTGCCTGATAACGACTGATTCACTTGTTTGATCTCCAGGTTAATACCAGCCTTTTCAAACTCATTCAGGTTAAAAGATTCAAAAAAGTAGCCTCTTTGGTCTTCGAAAACGTTGGGTTGGATTATCATAACACCCTGTAAAGATGTGGGAAATATCTCCATAATGAAAGATTGAATGTTTTTACAATTGTCCTGTAAAATTACTAAATAATTAAAATAAAAGCTTTTTGCTCGTTCAATCTATATTTTTAGTCAACTAGCATTAGATAGGAAAACAGATTAACGTACTGTTCGGATTCTATGCATTTAACTTATTTTTAGTAAAATTGGTTTCTTTTGCGGTAATTTGAAAAAATTGAAATATTTTTGTCAAAAATTAGTTATCTATTGAAATAATTTGACTGGTTGAATTTTAAAACGAAATACTTTTCCGGATTTTTTGTAGTTACAGTTTGTCTCCTAGTTATCTCAGGGGGCTGTTCGACTACTAAAAACACTTTTACCCGCAGGGTCTATCATAACCTGACTTCTCACTATAACGTTTATTTTAATGGCAAAGAAGCATTAAAGGAAGCTGTTGCCGATATTGAGTTGAATCATGAAGATAATTATATGCTCATTCTTCCCGTTTATAAACTCAGCACAAAAGAAAAAGTTCAGGGAGTTTATCCTCAGCTTGACAAGGCCATTGCAAAATCCACGAAGACCATTCAGTTACATTCTATATATATAAAAGGAGTCGAACATATCAAGTGGATTGATGATGCATGGTTACTGATGGGTAAAGCAAATTACTACAAAAAGGATTATGCTGCAGCGTTGAGAATTTTTGACTTTATCAGAACGCGATTCAGCAAGAACCTTATACGTTATGATGCCATGCTCTGGATGGCACGGTGCGATAACCAGATCAAAAATTATATTGGGGCACAGGCCTTGCTCGACCAGATAAAGAACCATTCTGAGAAGGATAAAACGACAAAAGAACTGGATAAAAGTCTGCCCCTGGTTTATGCTGAATCATACATCAGTCAGGCTAGTTACAAAAAAGCTATACCTTATCTGGAAGCGGCACTCGCTCTTGGTCAGACTAAGAAAACAAAACTGCGGATATATTATATCTTGGGGCAAATATTTCAGGAAGAAAACAACAACAGAAGAGCTGCTGGTTTCTATAAGCTGGCGCTGAAAGGGAACAATTCATTCATTATGTCGTTCAATGCTAAATTGAAAATGGCAGAGTGTTTCGATATATCTCAGGGCAACAGCGAAGAGATAACTGATTTACTCAAGAAAATGATCAAAGACGATAAAAATAAGGAACATCTTGATCAGATCTATTTTGCCCTTGCTCAAATTGATATGAAGATGAAGAATGAACCGGGCGCTTTGTCAAACCTGAAACTGTCAGTTAAAAAAAGTGTGTCGAATAATTATCAGAAAGCTGTTTCTTCTTTAAAGCTGGCGGATATCTATTTTGCCAAACCCGATTTTATTAATGCCAGAATGTATTACGATACAGCGATGTCAGTTATGCCAAAAGATTTTCCTGATTATGATCAGATAAAAGACAGGACAAATATTCTGGATAACCTGGTTAAAAACCTTCTTATTATACAAACCGAAGATAGCCTTCAGCATCTGGCTTCATTGCCAGATGCTGAAAGGAACAGGATCATCGATAAAGTGATTGAAGAATACCGGAAAATTGAAGAGCAAAAGAAAAAGGAAGAGCAGATAAAACTCGAAAATCAGAATATACTGACGCAGAATAATGTGGGTAATAATCTGAACCGTATGGTATCCCCCACTCAAAATGCATGGTATTTTTATAATCCGACCACAATGCAGTTTGGTGTAAATGAATTCGTCAGGAAATGGGGCAACAGAAAACTTGAAGATAACTGGATCCTGAGTAATAAGCAGGAAAGCGGCTTCGGTGCTGACAATCCGGATAATAATGAAGTGAAAAACGAGACGGAGAATCCCCAGAAGAAGGATGCGGGAAATCCCCTTGACAGAAACTTTTATTTGAAAGGCCTTCCGTTGACCAAGGATCTGCTTGAAAAATCGGATAAACTTATACAGCAGGCTATGTATAATGCTGGCATCCAATATTCTGAAGGATTGAATGATGACGACAGGGCCATAGAAATATTGGAAAAGCTTCTTTCAAGATATCCCGATTGTCCTCAGAAAGTAAATGCTTGCTACCAGTTATATAAACTGTACACCGATAAAAACCTGACGTCTAAGGCAGATATATATAAAGGTATTATCATCAGCCAGTTTCCTGAAAGCGACTATGCCAGGCTGCTCACTGATCCTGAATATTACAAAAAGATGCAGATCAAGTCTGACCGGGAAAAAGTGTTTTATTCGCAAACCTATGATCTTTTCCTGAACAAGAACTTCAGCACCGTGATTGTGAATTGCGACAGTGCCCTGACAAAAAGCAGGAGCAACAAGGATCTTGCACCTAAATTCGAATATTTAAAGGCTATTTCAAGAGGGAAACTCATGGGTAACGACACACTGGAGACTGACATTAACAAATTCCTAAAAAAATATCCTGGTCATGAATTGGTATCACAAGCTAAAATTATACTGGAATTTCTGAAAAAAGACAATAAGAAAAACGTTCCCGATCAAAACCTGCCTCCTGTTAATGGCCTTTATAAAATATCCGATGCCGCTTCACATATGTATGTCCTGTTTGTTGATGACAAAAACGGCCTGGTGAATAATCTGAAAAATGCCATTTCGGATTTTGATAATAAATATTACAGCATGGAAAAGCTGCCGGTGAACAGTATAATGGGTTTCAGGGGCAGCCAGCAGATTATCACCATCAGTAATATCGGGAATAAAGAGAAAGCCATGCTGTACTTTGTCTCACTACAGAAAGATGATAAATTCAAAACCCTTTTACAGGGAGCCGGTTATGAACACTTCATTATCAGCGTTGATAATTATTCTACTCTATATAAAACAAAGGATTTAAACGCGTATAAAGAATTTTTTACAAAAAATTATCCGAAATAATTTAAGTTTGCGTTATTAAAATCGGGTAAATCACTATATTTGTGATATAAAAAAATAATTGAAAACTGTTATGGCAAAGAGTGTAGAAATTGAATCCCCTTCAATTAATTTATTTGGTGCCGGCACTGTTGTGAAGGGTGAAATTACCTCTAACGGTGATTTCAGAATTGACGGGACGCTGATAGGTACGATAAACTCCAAAGGCAAAGTTGTCATAGGCACTACAGGTGTTGTAGAAGGAGAAATTATCTGCCAGAATGCCGATATTTCAGGTGTGATTAAAGCACGTGTCACTGTTGCAGAACTGCTGGCTTTAAAAAGTACGGCTCAACTTACAGGTGATATCATTACCAATAAACTTTCCGTTGAACCCGGGGCCAAGTTCTCCGGAGCCTGCAACATGAATGGGACATCTCCTCTACGTGAGAAATCACCTGCATATGAATTTATCAAAGAACAAGAAACCGGTCAATGATTATATCAAGTACTCCAGCCTGGGTTTTCAGATGCTTGCTATTATTTTGTTAGGTGTTTTTGGAGGCTTTAAATTGGACCAGCTGCTCCATATCAGATTCCCTGTTTTTACCCTTGTTTTATCGATGCTTTCTGTAGGATTGGCCATCTATTATGGTGTTAAGGATTTTCTGAAAAAATAAATACGGTTGATCATGAAAGAAGCATTTAACCCATATCTCTATAAAATCACTATTCTTACTCTTATTTTGCTCCTTATTACTATCGTTCTCACACGTGTTTCCTCAAGTCCTGCCATCTTACCTGTTTTACCACTCATTGTTGTTTTCTTTTTTGTTGTGAATGTTGGTGTTCATTACATCATCGTCAGGATTACACTAAAAAAAGTTAAGCAGTTTTATAACTATTTCATGGTATCGACTTTCCTTCGATTGATGCTTTATCTTGCCATTATCCTGATTTATTCTTTCTCGGCAAAACAAGGGAAAGCTGCCTTTACCGTTTCATTTTTTATTATTTATTTACTGTACTCTGGTTTCGAGGTGGTTACATTGTCTTCGGATATAAAAAGGATGAATCAAAACAATAGTTAATATTTTTTTATAAGATTAATGGGATAAATAAACAGAAAAATTTTTTAAAAAAAATAATATGTTTAATTTTGACAGCAGAATACAGAAAATCATAAAGCTACTACATAACAATACTATCAATAGGTTTATATGAAAATAAAGGGTAAAGTAATTCATTATCTGTTCTTTCTGACTCTCACTCTTTTGTTGACAGCCATGTCGTTTCAAAATAAAGCTGCTGCAAGTGAACCTGAAAAGGCAAAAACCGATGTTGTGAAAAAAGGAGAGGGAGAAAAGGAAGCTCCTTTTAATGCCGGGGATATGATCATTGAACATATCACTGACAATCATGAATGGCATATTGCTACTATTGGTTCAGTACATATATCTGTACCTCTTCCTGTTATTCTTATTTACAAGGGGAAGCTTGATGTTTTCATGTCCAGTAAATTTCATCATGGTGAAGAATCCTATAAAGGTTATAAACTTGAACTGGAAGGAAAATATAAGAATAAAATTGTCCGGGTCAAGGAGGATGGAGTGACGCCTGATGAAGCAGCCGGCTTGCCGATGGATTTCTCTATTACAAAAACAGTAGCTGCCGTTTTTATCAGTGTCCTGTTTCTTATTTTGATCTTTACCTCTGTTGCCCGTTCATACAAGAAAAATGCAGGGAAACCTCCGAAAGGACTCCAATCTCTGATTGAACCCATTATCGTATTTGTCCGCGACGATATTGCGGTATCCTCTATCGGTGAAAAAAAATATGAAAAATTCATGCCTTTCCTGCTGACAATATTTTTCTTCATTCTGATTAACAACCTCATGGGTTTGATTCCCTTTTTCCCCGGCGGTGTTAACGTTACCGGAAATATTGCTGTAACTCTCACTCTTGCACTATTTACATTTGTCATCACTAATTTTTCGGGTAATAAAAACTATTGGGGGCATATTTTTAATACACCCGGTGTTCCATGGTGGCTTAAAATTCCTATCCCTTTAATGCCAGTTATTGAACTCGTTGGGATGATTACAAAACCATTTGTTCTCATGATTCGTCTCTTTGCCAATATTTCTGCTGGTCATATTATTGTACTTGGTTTTATGAGCTTGATCTTTATTTTTGGCAAAATGAACCTGGGAATGGGGTATGGAGTATCATTGCTTTCTGTGCTTTTTGCTGTTTTTATGTCCATGCTTGAATTACTGGTTGCATTTCTTCAGGCTTATGTATTCACCTTATTATCAGCCCTGTATTTTGGTATGGCGGTTGAAGAGCATGAACACCCGCATGAAGTTGAACACGTCCATTAGTATGAAATTCTTTAATTCTCTATAATCAATTATTCATCTCTAAAATTAAAATTATGTCAATGTTATCAATCTTAACACAAGCTGTGAACCCTGTAGACCTGGCTCCACTTGCAAAAATGGGTGCCGCTCTTGGGGCAGGTATTGCTGCAATAGGTGCCGCTTTCGGCATCGGGAATATAGGAAAAGCAGCTTTGGAATCTATTGCCCGCCAACCTGAGGCTGCCGGAGATATTCGTTCCAACATGATTGTTTCTGCTGCATTGATCGAAGGAGTTTGCTTCTTTGCAGTAGTTGTTTGTCTGCTCATCATTTTCAAGTAAAAACGGACAGGCAAAAAGTACTTAACATCCTGACGGTTGGTCAGGATGTTAAGTATCATTATTATCAATAATTAAAAAATAATTATCATATGGAATTAGTAAATCCCGGTATAGGATTAATTTTTTGGATGACGCTTTCCTTTGCCATTGTATTTTTTATCCTGGCGAAATTTGCATGGAAACCCATTATGAGTATGCTTAAGGAAAGAGAAAACTCGATAGAAAATGCTCTTAACTCTGCTGAAAAAGCCAGAGAGGAAATGAGACAGCTTAAGTCAAATCATGAGCAACTTCTCAGAGATGCAAAAGAAGAGAGAGATGTCATTTTACGCGAAACCCGCAAGTTGAAAGATACCATCATTGAAGAAGCAAAAGCGAAGGCAACGGAAGAAGCAGAGAGAATACTGGAAACGGCCAAAGAAAACATTCATTTCGAAAAAATGGCAGCTGTGACCGAATTAAAAAATCAACTGGCTGTTCTTTCTATTGAAGTTGCTGAGAAAGTACTTCGTCAGGAATTATCAGATCCTGTTAAGCAGAATGATTACATCGAGAAGATTATCAACGAGATGAATTTTAATTAACAGTTAAGCTGTCATGAAAGAAACCAAAATATCAATCCGGTATGCAAAGGCACTGTTTGAGCTAGCTCTTGAGCAGGGAATTGAAGATCGGGTAAAAGAAGATATGATAGTGATAAAAGATGTTTGCCGGTCAAACAACGAGCTGATCCGTATTTTAATCAGCCCGGTGATCAAAGTGACAGTGAAAGATAAAATTTTAAAATCCATTTTTGCAGAACATATTCATAAGCTTTCAATGAGCTTTATATCTCTGATCGTTCGCAAAGGAAGAGAATCACTTGTTGTTGAAATTGCATGCGACTATGTAGCCCGTTTTAAAGAGTTCAAAGGAATTAAGACGGCTTATATTAAAACGGCTAAAAAAATAGATGAGAAAACCAGGCAGCAGCTTATAGAAAAGCTTCAGACCATTACGCAAGCGCAGATTGAACTGGTTGAAGAAATAAAAGAAGATCTGGTTGGTGGATATATCCTGAAGATTGATGATAACCAATATGATGCATCTATTTTAAGTCGCTTAAAAAGGCTAAAAAGAGATTTTAAAGACAATTTATACGTTAAAGGATTCTAAATATAATAAGATAAAAAACACAATATGGCACAAATAAAACCCGCTGAGGTATCAGCAATCTTACGGAAAGAACTATCGGGTTTCACTACCGAAACTGAACTCGAAGAAGTAGGTACCGTATTACAGGTAGGCGATGGTATTGCAAGAGTATACGGCTTACTGAATGTCCAGTCAGGTGAACTGGTTGAATTTGAGAAAAACGGTCTTAAAGGAATTGTTCTGAACCTTGAAGAAGATAATGTCGGAATCGTTCTGTTAGGTGACTCGCAGGAAATTCTTGAGGGAGATGTTGTCAGACGTACAGGAAGGATAGCCTCAGTAAACGTCGGGGAAGGGATGCTTGGCAGAGTTGTCAATACTTTAGGTGACCCTATTGACGGTAAAGGCCCCATCCAGGGTGAGACTTTTGAAATGCCTCTGGAAAGAAAGGCGCCGGGGGTTATATACAGACAACCGGTTAATGAACCTCTGCAGACAGGGATTAAACCGATAGACGCTATGATCCCGATAGGCAGAGGACAGCGTGAACTTATCATTGGTGACCGTCAGACAGGTAAATCGGCCATTGCCATTGACACCATTATCAATCAGCGCGAAAATTACGAACTGGGTAAACCGGTTATATGTATTTATGTAGCCATAGGTCAAAAAGGATCAACTGTTGCCAATATTGTAAAAACGCTGGAAGACTATGGCGCGATGCCCTATACCATTATCGTTTCGGCTACAGCTTCCGATCCTGCAGCTATGCAGTTTTATGCTCCGTACACCGGTGCTTCTATTGGCGAACTATTCAGGGACACCGGCCGTCCGGCTCTGATCATATACGATGACTTATCAAAACAAGCTGTTGCTTACCGTGAAGTTTCGCTTCTGCTTCGTCGTCCCCCGGGACGTGAAGCTTACCCGGGTGATGTTTTTTATCTTCACTCACGCTTGCTTGAACGTGCTGCAAAGATCAATCAAACCGACTCAGTTGCACAGCAGATGAACGATATCCCGGATTCAATAAAACATCTGGTAAAAGGAGGTGGCTCACTCACAGCCCTTCCTATTATTGAAACACAGGCAGGCGACGTTTCTGCATATATTCCTACCAATGTGATCTCTATCACGGACGGGCAGATCTTTCTTGAAACCAACCTTTTTAACTCCGGTGTAAGGCCAGCTATCAATGTTGGGATATCAGTATCGAGAGTTGGTGGTAACGCACAGATCAAAGCCATGAAAAAAGTGGCAGGGACATTGAAACTTGATCAGGCACAGTTCCGTGAACTGGAAGCTTTTTCGAAGTTTGGCTCCGATCTTGATGCTTCCACAAAAGCAGTTATTGAAAAAGGATCACGTAATGTTGAAATTCTGAAACAACCCCAATATTCCCCGGTTTCTGTCGAGAAACAGATTGCCATCATTTTCCTTGGAACGAAGGGCCTTTTGCAGAAGGTCCCCATTAACAGGATACAGGAATTTGAATCTTTGTATTTACAAAATCTTGAACTTCACCATAAAGAAGTGCTGAATACCCTGAAAAAAGGAAATCTTACAGACGAAGCTACTTCTACGATGGAAAATGTTGCCAAAGAACTGATTCAGAGGTTTTAATTTATCGTATTAATAATAACCTAAAAACGTGGCTAATTTAAAGGAAGTAAGAAACAGGATAACTTCTGTAAACTCTACAAGGCAGATTACCAGTGCTATGAAAATGGTGTCTGCATCCAAGCTGAGAAGAGCTCAGAATGCTATTCTGAAAATGCGCCCCTATGCTTCAAAACTCAGAGAAATACTGGGAAACCTCTCGCAAAGCGTGGAAGCAGCTAACCTCAGCGTTTATTCACAACAAAGGGAGGTCCGCAGTGTACTGCTTATTGTTATCGCTTCGAACAGGGGATTATGCGGCGCTTTTAATTCAAATATCATTAAAACAGCCGTGAGGCAGATTAATGAAGTGTATCCCGAACAAAACAAGAATGGTAAACTGAGTGTGCTGTGTATAGGCAGAAAAGTTTCTGAATACTTTACCAAAAGGGGGTACCAGATTTATGATGCCGATAACAGGATCACTGAATCTCTTACTTTTGAAAATACTGTTCCTATTTCCGAAAGAGTTCTGAAAAGTTTTTCTGATAAAGAATTCGATAAAGTTGAGATCATTTATAATCAGTTCCGTAATGCTGCCTATCAGGTTATCGTCACGGAACCCTACCTTCCTGTTATTCCGCCTGAGAAGACCGAGATTCAGAAGCAGGTCGATATTGATTATATATTTGAGCCTGACAAAGAAACTATTGTTCTGGAAGTCATTCCAAAAACACTCAAGATACAGTTTTATAAGGCCCTTCTCGATTCGGTTGCTTCAGAGCACGGTGCTAGAATGACCGCAATGCATAAAGCAACAGACAATGCTACCGAGATGATCAAAGACCTTAAATTGGTCTATAATAAAGCAAGGCAGGCTGCCATTACAAAGGAAATCATCGAAATTGTCAGCGGGGCAGAGGCATTGAAAGGATAAACCTTTCCTTTCTGAACATTTCGTTCGACTATTTGTTATTATTATAAGATAATTAATATTTATAGTCATGATAAGCAAAAAAATTGAAATAGCGATCAACGATCAGATTGCTATTGAAGAACAATCATCCAGAATTTATTTAGTGATGGCTTCTTGGTGTGAAGTTAACGGATATAGTGGTTCAGCGGCTTTTTTATACAAACAGTCGGCTGAAGAGAGATCTCACCAGCTCAAGCTCATGAGGTACCTCAACGACCGTGAGGGTTTTGCCATTATTCAGAAAACAGAACAGCCTGAGTGTAAATTCAAATCTCTTACAGAAGTGTTTGATAAGGTGTTGAAACATGAGAAATTCGTCACGGGTTCTATTCATAAATTGTATGGAATATGCCTGGAAGAAAAGGATTATGCCTCCTCAGGTTTTATTCAGTGGTATATCAACGAACAGGTTGAAGAAGAAAGCACTGCCCGCGGTATACTTGATAAATTTAAACTGGCAGGTACCAATGCAGGAGGGATTTATATGATTGACAGGGAGCTGGGAGCAATGGCTTCCTGATTCCTTTACTTCACAATTAACTGAATAGTTACCCTGCTTCTTTGTTCAAGCAGTATTTGCCTTCCGCAAACAACTTTGTCAATAGTTTGCTGATTATAATGCCTGATAGTGATCAGTTCCAGATTTTCATTGTATTTCAGCTGATAAATATCTTTTAATGCATCCATCAGGATAGTCAGTTTGTTTCTGTCTTTATCAAAACATACCGAGAAACTAATGGCGGAGTTCTGCATCAGGTTTATCTTGATGTGAAGTTTTGAAAATACACCAAAGATATGATGAAGGTTGTCTTCAGCGATAAAAGAAAAATCTTTGGGTGATATAGAAAGTAAAACCTGGTCTTTTTTAAATATGTATGACGGGATAGTTTCAATGGAACGTTCTGTCTTACAGATATCGGAGCCTGTTTCATCAGGGTTCATGAATGATTTTACATGAAGAGGAATATTCCTGTTTTGAAGGGGTTTGATGGTCTTTGGGTGTATGATGGTTGCACCGTAATATGCCAGCTCTATTGCTTCACCGTATGAAATTTCATCCAGTTTCTGAGCCTCTGGGAAATATTTGGGATCGGCATTGAGTAAACCGGGCACATCCTTCCATATGATCATCTCTGAAGCATTAAGTGAATATGCGAAAATAGCGGCAGTATAGTCAGAGCCTTCGCGCCCAAGGGTGGTTATATATTTTCCGTCGGATGCAATGAAGCCTTGTACTACAACAGTTTGCCCTGAATTATTAGTGAGGAATGACAATTTTTCACTGATGTTCTTTTCGGTGATTTCCCATTTCACCCGTGCTTCTCTGTAATGGTCGTCGGTAATAATTAGCTCACGGGCATCAGTCAGGGTGCTGTTGATACCGCACATATTTAAATAGTTATTTAATATCACCGAGGATATCAGTTCACCAAAAGAAATAAGCTGATCGTATTCAAAATCGTAATTATCGGATAAATCTTCAGCGGTTTTCTCTTTCACTTCCGAAAACAAATTTTCGACTGCTGTATAGACCCGGTGTCCGGGTTCAAACAGCTCATCCATAATCTGAAAATGATACTTCCTGATTTGTCCGTATATTTCTGTGACACTGCTTTTGTCGTACAAACATGCATTCAGCAGTTTCTCCAGGGCATTAGTTGTTTTTCCCATGGCAGAAACAACGACAAGCAAATTGTGATGCTGATATTTTTTTAAAATATCCACTGCATTTTTAACGCTCGCCGAATTATTAACGGAAGCCCCGCCGAATTTCATTACGATCATAACATTGCAATTATAACAGGTAAGGACGATAAAGTTCAATTATAACGGACAAACGTACAAAAAATTTAATATTTAAAGTGTCATAATTATATATTAAAAAGGGATAACTATAGCAGATATCCCTTTTTTTAATCGGAAGGTCATGTAATTATTGCCTGATGACCTTTTTAACAATGACGTTTTCGTTGATGTTCAACCTGATAAAGTACAGGCCTTTTTTAAACCCACTGAAATCAATTTTTTCAGTATGGTTTCCTGTCTGCTGTACAGATTGTGTGAGCATTAATTCACCCAAAGCGTTATAAACATCTAATATACAATTAGCATCAGTATTCTCAAAAGAAACAAAAAGCTCATCTTTAACCGGATCAGGATATACGCTGACAATCTCATTATCATTATCATATATACCCATATTAAGTACATTGTAAATGTTGGAAGTGTCGGAAGTGCAGCCGTCAACAGTAACCAGTACAAAGTATTTACCATTAGTTCTTGCCTTATACTTTGACTGGGTTGCTCCGTTTATTTTTCCGTTGGTGAGGGAGTACCACTGATTTCCTGATGTTGCATTGGATAATAAAGTATCAATATGGTATGTAACTACAGGTTTTGGTGGTTTGTTTTTCACAGTTATTGCGTATGTGGAAGGGCCTCCGTCACCGCAGTTATTATTCCCGTAAACCATGAGCGTTCCTGATGTGGCGTTGGTATCAAAGTCGATCAAAACGGAAGTGCCTGAATTGGTCAGTTGTGCACCTGAGCCCGAATACAACCAGGTATAGGAATTAGCATGGGATATAGCTCCGACATGGTATTCCACGCTTTTATCTCCCTGGCACAGGGTGTTTGTACCACTTATTGTTCCTGCAGATGCTGGCAGCAGATAAACAATGATAGGATATTCTGTCGAATAGGGGCCATCACCACAGGCATTTGAACCATATACTTTTATATTTCCTGAAGAAGCATTTGTGGTAAAGTTCATATACATATTTTGTGTATTGCCGAATATATTGCCGCCACTGCCGCTATAACTCCAGTGGTATTGAGTGGCATTAGGAATAATACTGATAGAGTATGAGATGTCATTCATTCCCTGGCAAACTTCCGGATTTCCATCAATCAAACCGGCTTGGCCGGGTAAGGGATTTACGGTAATCTGGTATCCGGATGAAACATCACCGATACCACAGTCGTTTACACCTTTTACTGTCAGTGTGCCTGAAGTTGCCATACCATAAAAGGATATGGTGACGGTATTTCCGTTGCCTGTGATCACTGCGCCGCTTCCGGTGTATTCCCAAAGATAAGTCGTGGCATTCGCAACGGTATTAACAGTATAAGGTACACTATTCTGTGCCTGGCATACGCTTGCTGGACCTGAAATAGCAGCAGGTGCCGAAGGTAATGGCTTCAGGTGAAGATGCAAAGCCTGCGATGTAACACCGTTACCACAGTTGTTGTGTCCCTTTACGGTCAGATAACCTGAAGTAGCATTGCGTGAGAAGGAAATATCAACCATTCTTCCGCTGCCATTTATCGTTGCACCTGTACCTGTATATGTCCAGATATAGTAATCAGCATCAGATATACCGGGAACGGTGAATGACACATTGTTCTGTCCCTGACAAACTGCGGTGTCTCCGGAAATTACTCCGGCGGGTGAAGGCAAAGGATAAAAATAAATTGGGAAGCTGAGGGATGCAATCCCGTCGCCACAGGCATCATGCCCGCTTACTGTCAGATTGCCAGAAGTGGCGTTGTTTGAATAATTAATAGTAATATTGTTTCCAGATCCATTGATTGTTGCGCCTGTTCCGGAAAATGCCCATGTATATGAATTTGCATTCGTGATCGGGTCAACCGAATAAGGGATATTGCTTTGTCCCTGACAGAGATAAGTTGTCCCGATAATCGATCCTGCAAAAGAGGGAAGAGGGTTCACAGTGACAGGATGAAGGGGCGAGTTGACACCCTCACCGCATGTATTTCTTCCGTTTACAGTGAGATTTCCTGAAGTAGCAGCGGTTGAGAAGTTTATGCTGATATTCCTTCCATTACCATTGATCGTTGTTCCATTTCCTGAGAAATTCCAGACATAGGTCTGAGCATTGATGATACTGTCAATGTGGAACACGACACCATTCTGTCCCTGGCAGGCAGTGATTGTCCCGGTTATATTTCCCGGTGTCTGCGGTAAGGATGTCAGTATGTTAACCGGCAAACCCGGTGATGGAGCACCATCGCCACAATTGTTGTTATGCCCTTTTACAGTTAATATTCCTGACGTGGCATTGGATGCGAAATCAATGGTAATATTAGTACCGCTGCCATTAACTATTGCACCGGTTCCGCTGTATTCCCATACATATGAAGTCGAATTAGCAACCTGGGGTATCGAGTAAGCAATCCCATTCTGACCCTGGCAGGCATTCTGATTACCTGAAATAACAGAAGGCGTATTAGGCAATAAATTTACACCAACAGGATAACTTGATGAACTATTGCCATCGCCGCATGCATTACGCCCTTTGACAGTAAGATTTCCTGCCGACGTTAAGGGTGAAAAATCAATGGTAACCTGATTCCCTGTTCCATTAATGGTAGCGCCTCCACCGGAATAGTTCCAGACGTAAGAATCAGCATTGTTCACGACTCCTACCTGATATAAAACACCGCTCTGGCCCTGACATACCAGTGAGGTGCCATCAATTGCAGAGGGTGTTGAAGGAAGAGGATTGATGCTGATGCTATAGTTCGATGAAGGTGATCCGATACCACACAAATTCTGTCCTTTGACAGTGAGAAGACCGGAAGTTGCTGACCTGCCAAAATCCATAGCTATATCTTTTGCTGTGCCATTAATGTTAACGTTTGTTCCTGTGTATTCCCAAATATAGGATGTGGCATTGGGCACAGAGTCAATATGAAACATAACGCCGGAAAGGCCCTGGCAGACCGGCGTTGTTCCTGTGATGCTGCCGGCCTGTGATGGCAAAGTAGTCAATGTTACATTCAGAGAGGCAATATTACCATCGCCACAACTGTTTTGACCGTTCACAGTAAGTACCCCTGAAGTTGCACCTGCTGAAAAAGTGATGGTGATGCTTCTGCCGGAGCCATTTATTGTTGCTCCTGTACCGGTGAAGTTCCATATGTAAGTATTGGCATTGCTGATAGCAGGAACCGTGTAGGAAACTGTCTGGCCCTGACAAACGGTTGATGGGCCTGTTATTATGCCCGGTTGTGAAGGTAAAGGAGATATGTTGATCGTATATGCCGGGGAAATTGTACCATAGCCGCAGGCATTCTGACCTTTAATGGTGAGGTTACCCGGCGTGGCACTGCGTGAGAAATTAATCCTGACGCTTTTTGTATTTCCAATGATTGTAGCACCGGTTCCCGAATAGGTCCAGAAATAAGTATCAGAATTAGGGATAGAATCAACCTGATACGCTACATTATTTTGCCCCTGGCAGGCAACGGCCTGTCCTGATATACTGCCGGAGGAACCGGGCAGAAGGTTGACAGTGATAGGGAAATTAGCAGAAAAAGTGCCATCACCACAAGTATTACGTCCCTTAACATGGAGGTTACCTGAGGTAGCATTGGAGGCAAAATTCAGCGTAATGTTTTTTGAACTTCCGACAATGGCAACCCCTGTTCCGGAGTATTCCCATACATAAGAGTATGCATTGGGTACAGAGTCGATCCTGTATGCTACGCCCGATTGACCCTGGCAAACCGTAGGATTGCCAATAATATTTCCGGCTGCAGACGGCAGTGTGATCACGGTAATGGGGTACACTATGGTGATTCCGTCACCGCAACTGTTTTGTCCCTTTACTGTCAGGTTTCCTGAAGTAGCATTAGAAGCAAAATCAATATTGATAGTAATCCCGCTGCCATGAATGGTAGCCCCTGTACCGGAGTAAGACCAGACATAAGAATCGGCATACATCACATTATTAACAGCATATGTTACACCGGTCTGTCCCTGACAGGCCAACTGGGTGCCACTGACTGTCCCGCTGGTAGGCACAGGGTTTACGACTACGGTAAAAGAAGGTGAATTAGAGCCATCACCGCAATTGTTATGACCTTTGACGTTAAATGCTCCGGATGTGGCATTGGTTGTGAAATCTGCAGTAATGCTGTTACCACTGCCATTAATATTAACACCCTGACCGGAATATGTCCATTGATAGGAACCGGCATTGGCAATAGGAGCGACCGAATAGCTTATATTGGTTTGCCTCTGGCAAATAGTGGATATTCCTGTTATTCCACCTGCACTGCCCGGCATAGGGTCAATAGTGACAGGGAATGATTGTGATACAGCTCCGTCTCCGCAACTGTTTCTTCCTTTAACGGTAAGTAAACCCGATGTGGCACCGGTTGAAAAATTTACAGTAATGGCGCGGGTATTACCTGAAATCGTCGCTCCTGTTCCTGAGTATGTCCATATATAATTTGATGTATTCAGAATTGCAGGCACAGAATAACTGACATTGTTTTGTCCCGGACATACATTTGACGATCCTGTGATGGCTCCTGCAGCTCCGGGCGCCGGGTTAACTGTAACAGCAAAATTTGCTGACGGGGTTCCGTTACCGCAGGCATTTACCCCATAAACGGAGAGATTCCCTGAAGTGGCGCTTGATGAGTAATTTACTGTAATATTGTTTGTTGATCCAGATATGGTTGCACCTGTACCTGAATATGTCCATTGATAAGAATTTGCACCGCTTATTGACGCTACAGAGTAACCTATATTAGACTGACCCTGACAAACGGTAGACATACCTCCAATTGTTCCTGCTGCTGCAGGTATGGTTCCCACCGTAACGTACAAAGAAGGCGAGATTGTCCCGGCGCACGTTCCTGTCAATCCTCTGACAGTAAGTGCCCCGGATGTGGCAGAAGCTGAAAAATCAATGGTTACAGTACTGCCTGATCCATTGATTGTTGCTCCTGTTCCGTTATAAGACCATACATATGAAGTAGCTCCGGAAATAGGGCTGATCGAATAAGTCGTTCCTGATACACCCCTGCAGGCGGAAGATGGACCACTGATACTTCCGGCAGCACCGGGAGAAGGATTAACAGTAAAAGGAACTGAAAAGGACTGATCCTGACTTGTGGTAAAACCAAGCACCCTTACGCTGGCCGTAACATTGATACCTATAGTCACAGAACCTGCCGATGTGGGTGTTCCGCATAATCTGAAGCAGCCACGGCTTGTGCTTCCGTTGGTTGTCCAGGTATCGCCTCCTCCATTCTTTGTCCAGTTCAGCCCGGCAGGAACACCTGTGCAGGAATTTATTCTGACTGATAAAAGGGTAACATTTTGTCCTGAATATGTGAAAGACCCAGGTAGGTATATGGTTGCATCCTGTTCATAATACTGATTCTGGCAGGCTGCCGGGAATTCCGCAACATTCATACCGGGCATACCATCGGGAGAAGTAAATGACTGGTCAATAATACATCCCGGGCACCCAGTCTGTGCAAAAATATGTATACTCCAAAATATACACAACAAAAAAATAATGCTTTTTTTCATGATCCTTAATGTTTAATCTTATGTCAAATTTACTATTTTATTGCTTATATAAGCAATATTTTAATAAATAAATATAAAGGACCGGAAATACAGATGCTTAAATTTATTTATTAACAATGAGGATGTTACATCTTACAGATGGATATAAATAAAAGGCTAAATATGAAAAAGATTAATCGGGAATAATGATTTTCGCCGGACAAGATTGTTACAGTTCATTCATCATTTCATCGGTAACTTCCAGGTTATGGAATACTGCAGTCACATCATCATCATCTTCAAAGAAATCAATCATTTTGAGCAGTCTGATTCCAGCGTCTTTATCGAGTTTCATCGTTGTTTTAGGAATCCTTTGCAATTCAGCACTTTCCGGTTCAATTTTCATTTCTTCCAGCTTTTTCATCATCGAACCAAAGTTTTCCAAAACAGTGGTAATTGTGAAGAAGCCATCATCTTCAGACAAATCTTCAGCGCCTGCATCAATTACTTCCAGTTCAAAGTCATCGCGATTTTTAACATTTGCGACCGGGATGGTAAACACACCTTTGCGGTCGAAAATAAAGGAGAGAGAACCATTCGTTCCAAGGCTCCCGTTATATTTGTTAAAAATGGAACGGACATTGGCAACTGTACGCTGAACATTATCGGTAGTTGCTTCTATAAAAATAGCAATTCCATTTGAGCCATAACCTTCATAAGTCGTTTCGGTTAAAGCGGCAGCATCTTTATCGCTGGCTTTGCTGATTGCCCGTTGAATATTGTCTTTGGGCATATTGGCTCCTTTGGCGTTGGCTAAAGCAAGCCTGAGCCTGGGGTTGCTGTCGGGGTCGGGGGTTCCTTCCTTAACTGCAACAGTAATATCCTTGATTATCTTTGAAAAGATTTTCGAACGTTTGGCATCGAGTGCTCCTTTTTTTCGCTTGATGGTTGACCATTTGCTGTGACCTGACATAAACCTTTAATATATTTGAATTTAAGGTCGCAAAGTTAATAAAAATCAGGAAAGGAACTAAAAATAACCCAGCTTTTTTTGTTTTTAATATCATACTTCAAAATAAACTTATTAAGCTTAATTTTGCAAAAAAAAATCTGTGAAGGTATCTGATATAATAAAACTATACAGTTCTTCCCCGGAAATTATTCATCTGCTTGAACTTATTGAATCGAAAGATAAACAGGCTGTCAGATTACAGGGTATGAGCGGATCATCTCTGGCTATAATTGCAGCTTCCGCTTTTTCTTTGTCGGCATCAAATTACTGCTTTATTCTCAGCGATAAAGAAGATGCAGCCTATTTCTTTAACGATCTGGAAAATATTACGGGTAGTAAAGACAAAGACTCAGAGAGCCGGGAAGTCCTTTTTTTCCCTTCATCATACCGCCGTCCCTATGACATCGAAAAGGTTGATAATGCCAATGTGCTGCTGAGAAGTGATTGTATAAACCGTTTGTGTAATGAACCTTCTCCCTTCATCATAGTTACATATCCTGAAGCCTTGTCGGAAAAGGTCATTACTAAAAGAGAACTGGTGAAAAACAAGCTCAGGCTGTCAAAAAATGAAAGTGTTTCACTGGATTTCATCGCTGATCTGCTGTCAGAGCTGAATTTTGAACGGGTTGATTTTGTTATAGAACCAGGTCAGTATACGGTTAGAGGCGGCATCATTGATGTGTTTTCTTTTTCTCACGATTACCCTTACCGGATTGAATTTTTTGGTGATACTGTAGAATCACTCAGAACTTTTGATCCGACCAGCCAGCTGTCGGTGAAAGAAAAAGATGAAATTGATATTTTACCTGATCTGAACAGAATAACTGAGACCTCTCTCGTCCCATTTTTCTCCCTTTTGCCCTCAAATTCGGTTATCTGGGCTGAAGATATCCTGTATGCTGCCGAAAAAACAAAACACGAATTTGAAAAAGCGGAAAATGCATTCCTTTCACTCTCACGCGAAATGAAACATCTTCAACCTGAAGAGCTTTTTCTTAAAAGCGAAGATCTGATGGAGTCGGTGCATCAGTTTCAAATTATTGAGACAGGAAAAAAAAGTATTTTCAAAAACCAGGAATGTATTGCTTTTCATATTTCACCGCAACCACTATTCAACAAAAACTTCGATCTGCTCTTTTCAAACCTGCTGGAACAAACAGAACAATCATACACCAACTTTATTTTCGCAGATAACCCAAAGCAGATAGAGCGTCTGAATAATATTGTTGATGATCTTAAATCCAAATCCGGACTTGCCGGGTATTCCCTTTTCAAAGCTGTTGATATTTCAATCAGCAAAGGCTTCATTGATCATAAACTTAAAATTGCCTGTTATACTGATCATCAGCTTTTTGAACGCTATCACCGCTTCACTATCAGGGATAACTACAACGCAAAAGAATCGTTTACCCTGAAAGACATATACAGCCTGAAACCCGGTGATTACATCACTCATATTTATCATGGCGTCGGCATATTTGGTGGCCTTGAAAAGATCGACAACAACGGAAAAGAACAGGAAGCCTTAAGGATCGTATTCAAGGATAACGACCTCCTTTATGTGAGCATCCATTCGCTTCACCGCATATCAAAATATATCGGCAAGGATGGCACACCTCCTGTTCTGGACAGGCTTGGATCAGCCTCCTGGAGCAAGTTAAAGGAAAGAACAAAAAAGAGAGTCAAGGATATTGCCCGCGACCTGATAGCTCTTTATGCCAAAAGAAGGAACTCAAAAGGTTTCCCTTATGCACCAGACACCTATCTGCAACTGGAACTTGAAGCTTCTTTCATTTACGAAGATACTCCTGATCAGCTGAAAGCCACTAATGATATCAAGAAAGACATGGAAGCCGGCTTTCCGATGGACAGGCTCATTTGCGGAGATGTGGGTTTCGGGAAAACGGAAGTAGCTTTAAGAGCTGCATTTAAAGCTGTGAGTGACAGTAAACAGGTGGCGGTGCTTGTTCCGACAACAATACTGGCTTTGCAGCATTACAGAACTTTTTCGGAGCGGCTCAGGGATTTTCCGTGTAACATCGATTACCTAAACCGTTTTAAAAGTTCAGGGCTGCAGAAAAAGACACTGGAAGAACTGAAATCAGGGAAAGTGGACATCATTATCGGTACCCACAGGTTACTAAGTAAAGATGTCGCTTTTAAAGATCTTGGGCTTCTTGTTATTGATGAAGAACAGAAGTTTGGTGTGGCAGCCAAGGAGAAAATAAGGCAGTTTAAAGTGAGTGTTGATACACTTACACTTACAGCCACACCTATACCCCGTACGCTTCAGTTTTCACTGATGGGCGCACGTGATCTTTCCATCATAAACACACCTCCGCCTAACCGCTATCCTGTTCAGACAGAACTGCATTCTTTCGATGAGCAGGTGATCCGCGATGCCATTCACTATGAGATCAGGAGAGGAGGCCAGGTTTTCTTTGTACATAATCGTATTCAAAATATTCTGGATCTCCAGGGGATCATACAGAGGCTCGTACCGGATGCTAAAGTTGCAATTGCTCACGGACAAATGGACGGCGTACAGCTGGAAAAGACCATGCTGGCTTTTATTGAAGGGGATTTTGACGTACTGCTGGCCACAACAATTATCGAAAACGGGCTGGATATCCCGAATGCCAACACCATTATCATCAATGAAGCTCAGAATTATGGCCTGAGTGATCTGCACCAGCTCAGGGGAAGGGTTGGGAGGTCGAACAGGAAAGCATTCTGTTACCTGCTGACGCCTCCTCTCATTGCCCTGACAGAAGAAGCCCGTAAGCGGCTGAAAGCAATAGAAGAATTCAGCGATATAGGCAGCGGGTTCAATATTGCTATGCGCGATCTTGACATACGAGGAGCTGGCAATATACTGGGTTCGGAACAAAGCGGGTTCATCTCGGAAATCGGTTATGATATGTTCCAGAAAATTCTGGATGAGGCTTTGCGTGAACTGAAACAGAGTGAGTTTCATGAGCTGTTTAAAGATGAAATGGAAGAACAGCAGGTATTTGACTGTACCATTGAAACAGACCTTGAATTATTGATACCCGATGACTATATTTCCAATATCACCGAAAGATTGAGTTTATACAAGGAACTTGATTCTTTGGAAACAGAACAGGAGCTTTCATTATTTGAAAAGAAACTGAACGACCGCTTCGGCAAAATGCCACGCCAGACGTCAGAACTCATCAACGCGGTGAAAATGAGGAGGCTGGCAAGCAAGATCGGTTTTGAGAAAATATTCATCAAGCAGGGTAAGATGATTGGTTATTTCACTGCTGACCAGCAATCGCCCTACTTTCAGTCCGATTCCTTCAGCCGGGTACTGAATTACCTGAAATCGAACCCTGCCAGATGCTGGATGAAAGAAAGCAATCACAAACTAACCCTGACATTCGGTCAGATCAACTCGGTTACTGATGCTACAGATGTGCTGAAGGGGATTGGATGATTTGAAATTTTGACAAGTTGAAAATTTGGTAATTATTGAAGTGAAATAATCTCATGTAGTTTTATTGGTTTAGTTTGTTTTAACTTTAACAATAAGTTATATTTTCAATTATTATGACGGCATTAATCCGGAAATCACAAATCCATCATCTTGAATGCAGGTAAAATGCTACAATGCTTTTTTATAGCTCAAAAGATGATATACCTTCTTTTACCATGAAATCTGCAGATTTATCTCCGGATATAATTTTTAAAGTGAAGGAGTGCCTGCAATCAACATCGATCATGACTTTGTCTTTCACTGAGGCTCTTTTTCTGCACAATAGTGTTACAGTATTATCCCCGAAATGCAGATTGCGTATACCATGCCTGTCGGTACGTTGAATATGCCATGTCAGGGTATTATCCGGGGCGTTTGCACATATCCCGATAATGTCTTCAATCAGCATGGTTATCGGTATCAATCCTGTCCAGCCGACAAATTCTCCTTTTGAGCGGCTCCCTTTGTCGAATGATTCAGGAGAATAATTTTCCCAGACCGTGGCTGTTTTCTTATAAACCCCATACATTCCGTTAAGTAACTTTTCAGTTGCCCTGTATGCAAGGTCATAAAAGCCATGTTTCTGCAGGCCTTTAATGATCATATAATCTGTCGGGGCCCAGACTCCGCCTTTCCAGTAATCCCCGCCATCACGGTAATATTTTCTGTGATCAGCGGGTAAACTGGGAAAAGGGATAGTTCTCCAGAATTCTGAAGTGTCAGAAAGATGTTTTACCAGATCTGAACACTGCCCCGGAGAGCATATCCCTGCAAGAAGAGGCCAGAATGCAGCAATGGTTGTATTTCTGACCTGGTGTCCATTGTTTTTTACGTCATAATACATCCCGTCTTTTTTGTTCCACATCCACTGATTTATTTTCTTTCCCAGCTGAACGGAAAGCTCCCTGTACTTGTTTCCCATCCGGGTATTACCGGTTATCATGCAAATAGAAGCTATTGAATTATAATGGATCACCATCTGTGATGACATATCCACCCAGCCGTTCCCTTTTCTGGGGCAATTGTCCATGCCTGAGCCGAACCTCTTTTGCCAGAAAAGCCCGTGGGCAGAATGTTTCCTTATCCTGTTAGAAACTATCCAGTCAGCCTGATGCATCAATACCGGCAGTACTTTCGTCAGACGCGAGGTGTCGCCGCTCATCAGTGCATATTCATATTCTGCATAGGCAAACAGGGGAGGGTTGACGGTATTCTTTTTTCCCATAAACAGAACATCCCGGCCGTCTTTTTCCCTGAGCTCGCGGCAGATATAACCATCGGGATGCTGTTTAATATAGAAATTATCGTTCGACTTTATGGCAGGGAATAAATAGTGGACATATTTCCAGAACAATATCATGAACTGGGTATCCCACATAAAAATGTTAGGATTGAAGCCTTCATCGATATAATCTGATGCGAACCCGCTGGCAGGTGCCGGAATTTTAATTTTTTTAAAAGCTTCCGTCCAGCAGTAATTGTACATTTCAAGCCAGCACGAATCCTGTTCCAGTACCGGACAGGGTATCAGGCTTTTTATTGTGTTATATTCTGGTATGGAAGGGGAGGCACTTGTAAGACTATGATCGTTTTGACCACTTGACAGTATGCTCCAAAAAAAAAGACTTACGAAGAAGATGCTTTTCATGGAATGATATTTTTAGCAATTTCTGAATTTTTTTTGGCTGTATTCAGGATATAAATTAATTTTATTTTGCCCCGGGATGGGCGGCAATTGTTTTGCTGTGTGGCTATCTTCCGGACTTTCCATGTTTAAGACCATAATTTTATTCTACTATCAGCTTACGGGCAGCAAGTGTTTTTTGATTGTTTTGAAGAAGAACAAAATATATCCCGCTATTAAGATCCTCTTTCCTTAACTGAACCTGGTGGTCGCTTATTTCTTTAAATTCCTTTACTGTTTGTCCCAGCGTATTTACTATGATCAAAGTGTGTCTTTCAACTTTTAACTGGTTGAATTTTATAGTTGTTAATTCGCTATAGGGATTTGGGAATATTTCGATAGAGTTAACATCCCTGCTTGTTTCGTTAATAGAACCGCTCATTTTAGCGGCTGATATTAAAATGTTGTCGATCATCCATCCGGCCTTATTTGTCTGAGTACTATCGCTGATAAAATGAAACCGTAAAATTACAGTATCCGGTGGCGGGAATATTTTTAGAGGTAAAGTCCAGATCCATTGGATCCTGGAGTAAATCCAGCCCGCAGATGTCCCGGAAAACCCGTTGATGCCTCCCTTCAGGGTGTCCCTGATGGTATACATATTTTCAGTACTGAAAATCATAGCTGTTGTGTCACTATGGATAATATTCATCCAGGTCAGGCCTTTGTCTAAAGATACTTCGATATATCCACCATCTGTCAGGGTATCGGTCTGGAATTTATGCCTGAATCCTACAATCATATTAAAAAAATATAAGTTTCTGACAGCCAGGTCAAAACAGGAATGGTTTGAGACCGGGTAAGGATGGACTGTATCTGTAACTATTGCATTTGGTCCGGAATAAGCAGTATCAAAAAAAGGTTTGGAAGGTTTGCCGGTTTGCCAGATGTTCCGAACGGATGTGTCAGGCTTTACAATATTACATAAGCTTTCAAACTTACAACTGTCAAAGTCCAGGATTCCTTCACCGGGTATGATCTGTGAAAAAGCAGGTGAGCTCAGCAGCAACAGGATGGCGAAAAGATTAAAATATTTCATACTTATTAGTTTTAGCATGCCTTTGTATTCTCTCAGACGGACTTCAATAATTCTATTTCAAACCTATTGTCAGAATCCGGTTTTTGCTGCCTGTTTAACAGGTATCCATATTTCTTCTTCCGACTCCGGGTCATCGTTTTTATATTTATCCCCCATCACAGCACAATGTGGTCTGAAATCCAGTTCAAATCCGCTATCGGGGAGCCATGTTTTAAAAATATAATCATATGTTATCTTCGCTTCATATGCAGGTCCACGGTGAATAAAAACGGCATAAAGTCCTGCAGGCAACGTCATCATTTCCATATCATCAGGAATGTCGTCGAAGTTTTCAACTTCAACGGCTGCCCACTTGTCAAATTCTGTATCTGTGTTGAAGTTTCTGAAGAACAGAGGGCTGTCATATACTTCAAGTGAAAATAATGAAGTTCCTTTCGTGTTTTTGATCTCTTTTCGCCTGGGCATGAAACTCTTCCATAATTCATGTGGGTTGTGGTTGTTGAATGACATTCGTTTCCGCTTCCCTGCCAATTTTTTTTCTTCAGAAGTTTCGAATCTTATATTCATATCAGCTTGCTCTGTCAATTTCAATATCGTATTTATTCAGGAGTCCGGCAATGCCTGAAAAAGAAAATTTAGCTTTCTTATGCCGGTTGATCTCCAGGTCAATGGAGTAGTTGATGGAGGTTGTAAAGTCAGCTTTCTCAATGATGGTTTTTTCAAATTTTGCTTTTAATAAGTCGCAGCGGTCAAAAACGGAGCTTGTCAGATCACACTCTGTGAAGTCTGCATCCTGCAACTGAGAGTTTCTGAAAACCGTCTTTTTGATTTTTATCCGGTAGAAGGATGAATGCTTGAGGATGCAATGATCAAAGCTGAAGGATAATCCAAAGTCATTACAATGATCGAACACAAGTCCCAGCATCTTACAGCCCGAAAACCGGATGTCCCTGAAAGTAGTCCTGGTGAGTTTAACTAAACTCAGATTGGAGCCAGAGAAAACACACTCAATAAATTTGATACCGGAAAAGTCGTTGTTGGAAAAGTCACAGTTGCTGAATGTACAATTTTCATACTCTCCCGGTTGAAGTGGAGAATCTTTGAAATTCTTTTTGTTAAACGTTTTGTTATATTCGAATGCTTGTTCCATGCCTGTTTACCTGCTGTTTACCATTTTGTCCCGCACTTTTTCTAATGCCTTTGGTTTAATTTTTATCACCATACTAAATTACGACAATTCGTAAACTTAAGCTAGCAGTTATATTAATTTATCATCCTTTTTCCTGCAGTTTGTTTTTCCCGGTTCCAATATTTTCGAATTCATCTGGTTTTTGTAAATCGTACTTTTTTTTGGTTTTTATAAGCCTTAGAGATAAAACCCTAATAAGGGGCTATGTGATGTCAACCATGCGCTTGTGACAGATTTGTTTATTAGCACAGGAAATGACGGAATTTAAAATGTGTGAATTATGTAAAACTTTACAGGAATTATGTAACAGTTAGGTGTTCAGGCAAAATATCTTTGCAGGGATGTTATTTGTAAGTGCTTTTTAGTTTGATATATATCATCCTTACTACCCATATATGTCCGGTAACATTTATAATTCAGGAAGAGGTTAAAGAGTATGTTTATACAGGGAAAAGCAAGCTTCAGGCGGAAACAGTTTTAAGGAATTACAATAAAGTAAAACGTAAAGAAAATGTATAAGTAGAACGATTGAAACATTAAACATAATACTTTTCACAAATGAATAAAAGTGCTGTAATCATTAATAGACAAGGCCTTCAGGAAATATATTAAAAATTGTTAAAAAATTTGCTTTTTATAAAAATAGCGTTTAACTTTGTTGCGTTAAATATTAAACATTAATAATCTATTAAATTAAAAGATTATGACAGCAATAGAATTCAGCCACGATTTGATCAGCCTGCAGAACAGCCTTGAATATTATGCATATTCACTGACTTCCGACAGGGAAAAAGCAAAGGATCTTGTTCAGGATACCATGCTTAAGGCTTTAACATACCGCGAAAAATATGAAGATAATACCAATCTGAAGGCATGGACATATACGATAATGAAAAATACATTTATCAATTCGTACCGAAGAAATATTAAAGCCAATACGATTATTGATTCCACCGAAGATTTGTATTACGTCAATAATGCCAGGGTGTCGGAGTTTGTAAAGCCGGATTCGGAATATATGTACAAGGAGATACTGGGTAGTGTAAAAACACTGGAACCCGAACAGCGTATTCCGTTTGAAATGCATGTCGCCGGATACAAATACAAGGAAATTGCAGAAAGAATGGAACTATCGATAGGAACCGTTAAAAGCAGGATATTTTTTGCAAGACGTAAACTGATGGACAACCTGAAAGCTTACCACAATTAAAATCAGAACCGTATTCAGCTCTGCATTTAATTATGGCTTTGACGGATGAAGCTGAGAATAGTTTTTCAGGTAATCTTCCCATTTAATTTTTAAATATGATCCCTGCCCGAAATAATAAATGACGGGCAGCATGTTTTGAGGAGTAATATAATAAGGAATATTGGTAATCAGCTTGTTCTCTTCATTAAATAACGATATCGACGGCAGGTAAATACCGCTACCCGACAGGGTGTACGCAAATTCATTGATGCCATTTTTATTGGTAAAAACATTCCCGTTATAGTGAACGCTGTCTTTTGACACAATATTGAAATTGACCAGATAAAAGTTTTCATTCAGATAGGCCGCCACGGCTGAATCGGTATATGTAGTCCTGGTCATGACGCGGCAGCTGTTACAGTAATCGGAATACAGGTTAACCAGGATCTTTCTTGGTTTATCATTATTCAGCTTCAGTGCATTATCCATGCTTATCCATTTTACGGGATATTTCTTTACGGAAGAGGTATCATAAAATGCCTGGGAATATCTTTTCTGAAACTCTTCTGCCTGTGTTGTCAGGTATACATTTTCGAGTGTAAATACAAGTAAAGGTTCTATTTTAGGAATATCCAGGTAACCTGATGCCGAAAGCGTAAATTTGAAATTATTGTTCATGAAAAGGGTGGTGGGATAAGAAAGTTTCCCGTTGAGAAGTTTTATAGCAAGATCGTTGGGCGATCGTGGAACATTGCTTTTATTAATATATTTTTCACCCAGAAATTCTACAGTGTCTTTGGTTTCGGCATTAAATTTCACCGGATAAAAATTATTATTGATGTATTCAGCCAGGTAAGGATTGGAATAGGTGGTTTTAATCATATGTTTGCACCATCCGCACCAGTCAGTATACACGTCAATAATGACAGGCCTCGGCTGCTTTTTGAGAGCTTCCTGGGCCTCTTTCAGTGTCATCCATTTTACCAGCCCGTCTTCGGGATTGGGCACTGCAACCTGGGCCACCGAGATGGAGGAAATATAAATGAATGCCAGCAGGATGAATATCTTTTTCATATGTTTAAATTTATACGGCTACGGGTGCTTTGATGAGCGGATATGGATCATAACCGCTGAGTTCAAAGTCTTCGTAACGGAAATGAAATAGGTCGGTAATTTCCGGGTTCAGCGTCATTTCCGGTAATTTCCTGGGCTCACGTGTCAGTTGCAGATGGACCTGATCCATGTGATTCAGATAGATGTGTGCATCACCGAGAGTGTGAATAAAATCTCCTGTTTGTAAACCGCAAACCTGGGCAATCATGAGCGTGAGCAGGGCGTAGGATGCAATGTTGAACGGTACTCCGATGAAAATATCAGCGCTTCGCTGGTAAAGCTGGCACGAAAGCTTCCCTTCAGCAACGTAGAACTGAAAAAGAATATGACAGGGAGGAAGTGCCATTTTACTTATTTCTCCCGGATTCCAGGCAGAAACGAGCATTCTTCTTGAGTCCGGGTTGGTTTTTATCTGTTTCAGCACTTCAGCTATCTGGTCAATGCAGCCGTTTTCCGTTTTCCACGAACGCCACTGGTGACCGTAAACAGGGCCGAGGTCCCCGTTTTTATCTGCCCATTCGTCCCATATCGTAACTCCGTTTTCGTGGAGGTACCTGATATTCGTTTCTCCTTTCAGGAACCAGAGCAGTTCGTGAATGATGGAACGAAGGTGGACCTTTTTGGTCGTCAGTAAAGGAAATCCCTGCTGAAGAGGGAACCTCATCTGATAACCGAAAACACTGATAGTTCCTGTCCCTGTACGGTCTTCCTTTTTAACACCGTTTTCAAGTACATGCTTTAATAAATCGTGATACTGCTTCATTTTTGGAATATTATTCGGAACCGCACGGTTCTTAATGAGCTACATTAGCGAGTGCTTTCGGATCGTGTTTGTGCTTGAAGAACACGGCAAAGAGAACTGCTACAATCAGGGCATAACCTGCAAATGAAAGCCAGATCCCATGCCAGTTGAAAGCTTCTCCTGTTTTGAAGAATTTGTCGATCACTATACCGCTGATCCTGCTGCCCAGAAAGGCACCAAAACCATTGGTCATCATCATAAACAGCCCCTGTGAACTTGCCCTGATGGCCGGATCGCTTTGCGTTTCAACAAACAGTGAACCTGAAATATTGAAGAAATCGAAGGCCATCCCATAAATAATACACGAAAGTATGATCATCCATAATCCGCCGGCAGGATCACCATAAGCAAATAAGCCGAACCGCAGCACCCAGGCAATCATGCTGAATAACATCACTTTCTTTATCCCGAATCTCCTCAGGAAAAAAGGTATGGTGAGAATAAACAGTGTTTCTGAGATCTGTGATATAGACATGATAATGGCCGGGAATTTCACAGCGATGAGGTCTTTGAATTCAGGAACTTTGGCAAAGTCGTGCAGAAAAGTATCGCCATAGGCGTTGGTAAGTTGCAGGGCAGCGCCGAGCAGCATGGCGAAAATGAAAAACAATGCCATCTTTACATTTTTAAACAGAGCAAAAGCATTCAACCCAAGAGAATTGACAAAAGATTTTTTTAATCCCTGACCGAGTGGAGGGCATTTGGGTAAGGTAAATGCGTAAATACCAAGAATAAATGAAGCAGCTGAGGCAACATAGAACTGGAATGGAGACTTTTCAATCCCGGAAAGGCTGATAACCCATAAGGCAATAATAAATCCTATAGTTCCCCACACACGTACAGGGGGATATTCCTTAATGATGTCAAGCCCTTTATTTTTTAAAGCTGAATAAGCAATGGTGATTGACAACGCGATGGTTGGCATGTAAAAGATCATGTTGACCAGCATGATCCAGAACATAGTTGAAGGGTTATTAACGAGTGGAACCATAAAAAGTATGATACCGCCGCAGATATGAAAACACCCGTAGAGTTTTTCGGCATTGATCCAGCGGTCTGCAATGATACCGGCAATGGCAGGCATAAATAAGGACGCAATTCCCATCGTCGAGAAAATGGCCCCGAATTCGGTGCCGGACCATCCTTTGGTCTGAAACCAGTATGCCCCGATTGTCAGCAGCCACGATCCCCACACAAAGAACTGGAGGAAGTTCATCAGGATTAAACGATACTTAATATTCATATAAATGTTTCTGAGCTTTATTGCGTAATAAAATCATTATTAAATTTATGATCAGCCTGAATGATCGGTTCATCATATCATCAGGTCTCTCTTTTTCTCTTTTTTATCTCATCCCTTATTTGGGAGGCTTTTTCAAAATCTTCGTTATCAACAACTTCCTGAAGAAGAGCCTCGAGCTCATCAAGGGATAATTCTTTGAGCTCATAGGATAATTCCTGTATATCCGTTTTTGGTCTTGCCGGTTTGCCGGCCGGTTCCTCTTTCAGAATGATCCCCGCTGCAGATAAGATGTTCTCATATGTAAAAATAGGACAGGCAAATCGTATGGCAAGGGCAACGGCATCAGAGGTACGGGAATCAAGACTCACTTCTTTATCATCAGCAGTGCAGATCAGGATAGAGTAAAAAACACCTTCATGAAACTTGTTTATTATAACTTCTTTCAGAGTGATGTTAAAGAGTTCGGCGAAATTTCTGAAAAGATCATGGGTTAATGGCCGGGGCGGTTTTATCTGTTCCAGCGAGAAAAAAATAGATTGCGCTTCAAGCCCACCGATAACAATGGGCAAACGGCGATTACCTTCGTCTTCGTCCAAAGTAAGCACATAAGCTCCGCTTTGTGATCCCGTGAATTCCACACCGATTACATTCAGCCTGATTTTATCCATTACAGTTAAGGAATGTAGCTTTAAATTGATATTCAAAGATAAATATATATTGCTTATCATACATATATTTTGATAATAAAATATGATGTGGAATGGAATTTGATAACATAGCATCAATAATACAAAATTCATGAAACCAGTTGTGATCTTATTGCTTGTACTTATGCAATTCTTTTCCGCCGACGGGGGAGAAAAAGCATGCAATGCCTCAGTTTCAGGCGATACCCTTAAAATCCTCACCTGGAATGTTTATATGTTACCGATGTCGGTTTACCATAATTCTTTAAAAAAGCCCAGAGCTCATGACATTGTAAGTATCCTCAGCAAAGGGAAATACGATATTCTTGTTTTACAGGAAACATTTCAACACGGGGCCAGAAAAATAATCAGCGTGGGATTAAAAAAGATTTATCCCTATCAGTACGGCCCGTTGAATTCAAAATTTATCCAATTCCGTTTTAATGGCGGGGTTTATGTGCTCAGCAAAATTCCTCTTAAAGTTATGAAACAGATTGTTTTTCATGCCCGAACAGGATATGATAAATATGCCAAAAAAGGTGCAGTATTACTGGAAGGGTATGTTAATAGCAAAAAGTTTCAGATTATAGGAACACATATACAATCAAGTGCTCCGAGAGATATTATGAATAAGCAGTTTCAGCAGATCCGTTCTGAGCTTCTTGACCCGTATATGAAAGATGGAGTTTCCCAGATCATCAGCGGGGATATGAATACCAATGCGCATGATAACAAAGAATATACTGATATGATCTCTATCCTGGATACTCAGGATGGAAAATTGACCGGCGATAAACGATTCTCAAAAGCGAACGGGCGGGAAATTGATTATATCCTGCTAAGAAATAATCATTCAGAGGCATATGTCATTCAAAGAAATGTAGTCATCTTCAGGCCTCTGAATTCGCGTATATCGGAACTCTCAGACCATTATGGCATTGAAGCTGAGATAGTATTATAAATTTGCTGATAGTTTTCGGTCAAAATAGAAATATCAGCTTTTTAAAGTAGTAAGGCTGTAAAATGTGTTGGTGAAATTTTTGTATTTCAGGAAGTTGATCAATTTCTTTGATTTTATCCCGTAAGTACAATAGAAGACCACATTTTTCGCACCATGGATCAGGCCGGTTTTTGAAGGGATCTCATGGTAAGGAATATTGATGAAACCTTCCATCATATCAATGGTCTCATCTGCATCGCGTAAATCAATCAGTTGTATGTCAGGATTGATTTTCATCAAATCTAAAAGCTCGTCCACTGAAATCTCATTAACTGCCTCATTTTTAGGAAAGCAGTACTCGTCATATTCCCCCAGTTCCTTTATCGCTGAAGCCTCCGGGTTCCTTTCGAAACTGACAATCTGAGTCTCCATAGTCAGGGCATTGATGGTAAACATTCTGCCTCTGAGAATATCTCCGGTACCCAGTATGATTTTAACGGTTTCATTTGCCTGCATAGCTCCGACAATACCTGCAATATATCCTATGATTCCTGCTTCAGAACAACCCGGAATTTCAAGTGGATGGGGTATATCGGGCTGGAGGCAGCGCAAGGTGGGTCCGTTTTTGTAATTTAAAACGGAAATTTGTCCTTCAAACTGAAAAACTGCACCGTAAACCAACGGTTTTCCCAGGATAACGCAGGCATCACTGATGAGGTAACGGGTGGAAAAGTTATCAGTACAGTCAACAATAATATTATAGTTTGCAAGGGTAGTCAATGCATTTTCTTTACTCAGCCGGAAGAAATGCTTCTGAAAGTGAATATTTGGGTTAAGCGCTGAAAGTTTTTCGATGGCAGCTTCCGGTTTTGGTTTATCAATATCCGTTACTGAATATAGGACCTGCCGTTGCAGGTTAGATTCCTCCACGCAATCATTGTCAAGTATGCCGATAGTACCGATCCCGGCAGCAGTGAGGTACAAAAGTACAGGACATCCCAGGCCTCCGGCACCTATAACGAGTACCGACGCATCTTTTATTCGCTGCTGTCCCTGTTCACCGATTTCCTTCAGAATGATCTGCCTCGAATACCGTAACTTTTCTGATTTATTCAAAGACATAACACATATTAGTCAAATTAATTATTGGGTGCTAGCCATTGCTAATGTTACAAACTTACATAAAAATCAAATAATTTATACACACACGATATAAAAATCAAGTCCGATACCGTACAATAATCGAGCTCGAAGCTCAATGTAATTTAATGTTTAATTTAAATTTAATTATT
>Ga0114951_10001093_pt1 | contig 35071 bp, 38 predicted proteins | sample AM7aDNAmetaG_FD_88677 | JGI IMG/M metagenome (GOLD analysis project Ga0114951, IMG submission 88677) | Freshwater microbial communities from Finland to study Microbial Dark Matter (Phase II) - AM7a DNA metaG | ecosystem: Environmental > Aquatic > Freshwater > Lake | place: Finland: Lake Alinen... | reverse complement strand
TTGGCCGCGTCAACATCGCAGTCCGCGAGCACGAGGCTGCCGGGGAGCAACTGTGCAAGGGCCGCAGTAATCATCGTCTTTCCCGTCCCTCCTTTGCCACTGATAACGGCAATCCGGATCATCGTTCCCCCTTGCAGAGAGCTTTGCATTTCATGAAAAGACCGTTAAATTCATTTTGCCATGTTGGTTGTATCTCGCAGAGGAGATTTCCCCTGCTCTGGATGGCGGCAATCCCGCGGTCAAAAGGAATGGTCAGCATTACTTCAAGATTATGGTCCCTGCAAAATTCGAGTATTGCCTCATCCTTCCCATCGCTCCGGTTGATAACGATCCCTGTGGGGATACCCAGCCGGCAAGCGACATCAACGGCTAGCCGGAGATCGTGCAGGCCAAATGGCGTTGATTCCGTAACAAGGATACAACAATCACACCCGTCCAGTGTTTCCACGACCGGGCAGGAAGTACCGGGTGCTGAATCGCAGATTACAAGGGGGTCTCCCACTGCCAGTTTTTTTGCGGCCCTGATAACCGGCACTGCGTGAGGGTTCCCTGTGTCAAGCATCCCGGAAATATGTTTCAGGCGGGGTAACGGTGTGGAAACTGCCACGGTGCCTATCCGTTTTGGCTCTTCGTGGATGGCGTCATTCGGGCAGGCAAGCATGCATCCCCCGCAGGAGTGGCAGAGCTCGGAAAAGAAGAGTACCCGGGTGGGAAGAACAGTAATCGCCCCATACTGGCAGAACTCCCCACACAAGCCACAGTGCTGGCAGGTGTTTTCATCGATAATCGGAACCGGCAACGTAACTTCGGTTATCACGGCCGGAGCCGGAAAGAAGAGGTGGAGGTTTGGCTCCTCCACAGCGCAGTCAACGAGCGTTACCTGTCCGTCCCGGGAGAGTGTGAAAGCCAGATTTGCGGCTACCATGGTCTTACCGGTACCGCCCTTACCGCTGGCAATTGCGATTTTCATGTTCCATTCCCCTGCAAAATCATTGCAATATATTCCCGCCTGTTTATTTCTATCAGCCCATCAGTTCTATGTGCGTACAAGGGTATTTTTCGCAAACTGGTCGAATGCATCCATCACTGTTCCGCCTGCGTTGTACGTGTACATCGCAATTCCTGCGGCAGCGAGTACCTCACGGGCGTTCCCGCCTACCTGCCCGCTAATTAATGCCTTAACTTCGTGTGCAATGAGCACCTGTGCTGCTTTGGGGCCAACCCCTCCCCCTCCATCGGCATATGGGTTCTTTAATGCTTCAAAGGACCCGCCCTCACTCTCAACAATGATAAAATACGGCGCACGCCCGAATCTCTCTTCTGTGGGAGAGTCTAGTGTTGCCCCTTTTGATGTAATACATACCTTCATGATCTCAACCTTTTATTATTACTCATATGCGCATATTAATTTAAACTATTGCATCATACACTGAATTCTAAAAACCCTGGAAACAGCCAGTTACCCCGGTGCCTGAAAGACCCCTCAACCTTAACATTCAGCAGGGGTATTTTGAACCTGGAAGATTGCTAAGGTCCTGATATGATTAACATGGGTTAATTTGTGGTATAATCAACGTTTAAAAAAGGAAGTTATTTTCTGTAATAAATCCGGGTCACTGGTAGTCAGAAAAAATGGTTTCAGATTCTATTTGTAATAACCAGCCCTGAGATCTCATTCCCTCATTAGTTGCATACGGGTCAAGACTGTACTTGTTGAGCCGTGAAGGGTCGATCAGGCTGTACCTTTAAAGGACGGGTTGTTATCGTGTCCGGTTTTAATACATGAAATTATGTTCATACATCGATGTATGGGTTGGTACTTTCCAGTATGTCGTGAGGAAATAAGGGTCTGTATTCGATGAATAGGTTGGTACTTTCCAGTATGTCGTGAGGAAATAAGGGTCTGTATTCGATGAATAGGTTGGTACTGTCCAGTTTGAATACGTGAAATAAGGGTCTGTATTCGATGAATAGGTTGGTACTTTCCAGTCTGGCGCGAGTAAATCAGGTTCAAACATCGATGAATAGGTTGGCACTTTCCAGTCTGGCGAGAAGAAATCAGGGTCTGTTCCTGCACCCGGGCTCCAACTGTCCGTGGCTGCAGCCACGATTGATATACCCCCCGCCATTCCAAAAATAAGGAGGAAGATTATCAGTATTAGTTTCATACCTCTTGCGTTCATAGCCTGCCATAGACTTCTATAAACTAAATACTTTCTCCTGTTGACAACTCCAGAGATCGAATAAGGGGCTGTATATGTTGCGGGCATGCCTATCCAGCCCACCGGGGCCCGGGATGTACGGGGCACTATCGAGATCCGCCCGGAATTTGCTGCAAGTCTTAAGGACCTGGAGGGGTTTTCCCGTATCATCCTCATCTATGCATTCCACCGGTGCCATGGTTACACACTTGAAGTAAAACCATTCCTTGATCCCATGCCCCACGGGATATTTGCGACACGGGCACCAAAGCGGCCGAATGCGATTGGACTTCCTATTGTCCGTCTTGTTGGTATCCAGGGGAACACGATTGAGATTGAGGATGTGGACCTGCTCGATGGAACCCCGCTTCTGGATATCAAACCCTATGTGCCCGCTTTTGACTCCTACTGTGAGGAAAAGGCCGGATGGTTCGATGCGGTATCCCATAATGCATTATTTGTCAGGTCAGACGAACGGTTCAGATAGGCTATCATTTTAGTTGAGTCGAAAGGATGGTATCAATTGCGTCTTTTACCATGCCCGTGCCCTTATACATGTGGAGCAAAATACCTGCACCCTTCAGGAGATCCCTCGCGTTATTGCCAATCTCTCCGGTGATTACTGCTTCCATTCCATTCATTTTTAGTAACTGTACCGTATTCTGACCCATCCTGGAATCACTGATAACAAATCCATTCCGGATCGCTTCCGAAAATCCGGTCCGGGTATCATAGAGAATAAAGTATGGTGCCCGTGCAAAATGACGTTCAAATGCACTTTCCAGAGTTGGGCCCCGGGTCGTGATACAGACTTTCATGTTCTCAACCTTTTATTATTACTCATATGAGCAAAATATGATAAAGGTATGGATGCTGGCAGAAAGTTTATGAATAGTGTTTTTCAATTCACCAGTACGCCCACGAGCTGACTGAATTTAGTGATACAATTCGGAATGGGGCAGGCCACCCTGTCGTGCGGCAGCAGATCAATACATTAAAACCGTGTGTTTCTGAATAACACTCTGCTATGGACATCACATTCTGCACTCATTACCAGGGAGATGCACTGCCCCCGACGAACCGGTTCTGCCGGGACTGCCCCATGGCAAAGATCGCGTGTGACCCCCTGTGGTCGCGGGTCGTTGCATTGTCACAATCCAACCGGGGGGATGTGGTCCGGTTGCCAGGGACCCGGGCGGTGATGTATCCCAACCCAAACAACTGGAATATCATTCACCTGAAGATCAACACGAAATGGGGTCTTCCGAAAGAAGATTTCCTCCACTTCATCGCAACCGGTTCCGCACAGATGGGCAGAAAAGGGGAACGGCTGGACAAATGTGCATCACCAAGCATGACGCGGCAGGAGCCCTATGTCCAGTCAATTGTTATGGCACTGGGGGGAGAGGATATTCCCGGGATAATGGCCGTACGGCGGATCCAGCGGGATACCCCGGGAGACCAGGTATTGATCAGGCCCCCCAACATTTAGCAGAAATTCCTTTCAAAATAATTCATTGTTGTTAAAGATAGTTTTTACTCATATGAGCGTAAACAGGTAGTGCAGATAACAATTCATGATTCAAATACCGGTTCAATATGCAACCTACATCAACCGAATCAGGATGCATGTTCCGTCTGACAGCGATGAACCCCTCTGAAGAAATAATTGAGGAGTTACGAGATCAGATTTGTGAGGATGACGTATGACACGACAAATAATCATTCCCTTCGGGCCACAGCACCCGGTATTACCGGAACCCATCCACCTTGACCTTGTCCTGGAGGAAGAGATGGTGGTGGAGGCAATCCCCTCCATTGGCTATGTCCATCGCGGGCTCGAAAAACTGGTCGAAAAGCGAGAATTCCCGGAATATCTGTATGTAGCAGAACGGATTTGCGGTATCTGCAGTTTTATTCATGCCAGTACCTATGTGCAGGCAATCGAGGCGGTTATGGGTATCGAGGTCCCCGAGCGGGCGCTGTACCTTCGTACGATCTGGTCTGAATATTCGAGGATGCACTCCCACCTCCTCTGGCTTGGTTGTTTTGCAGATTCCATGGGATTTGAAAACCTCTTCATGCAGTCCTGGAGACTGCGTGAACATATCCTCGACGACCTTGAGGCAACGACAGGGGGGCGTGTAATTCAGGGGGCCTGCAGGATTGGGGGGGTCCGCAGGGATATTGAGGCAAAAAAACTGGATGAGATGGTCACAGGGTTAGAAGAGCTGGAAACAGAGTTTCGGGAAATGAACAATGTCTTTTTCAACGACAGCTCGGTCCGGCACCGTACAAAAGGTGTGGGAGTAATTCCGGAAAAGGATGCGTACGACCTTGGGGCTGTCGGTCCGACGGGTCGGGGAAGCGGCATCGCACAGGACGCACGGATGCTCGGATATGGAGCATATGACCGGATACATTTCAAGCCCGTCGTGGAGACGGGTGGTGACTGTTACGCCCGTTGTGTTGTCCGGGGGAGGGAACTGCATACCTCAATTGATATCATTAAACAGGCGGTAAATCAGATCCCGGACGGACCAATTGATGTGAAAGTGACCGGTTCACCTGACGGAGAATATTTTGCACGGGCGGAACAGCCCCGCGGTGAAGTGGTCCATTATGTGAAAGGGAACGGGACACGTCATCTTGTCCGGCACAGGGTCCGGACACCAACATTGGCAAACATTCCATTTCTTGTACAGGCTCTGAAGGGATGCGAACTTGCTGATGTACCGGTAATTGTGCTCTCAATCGACCCCTGCATTGGTTGCGCAGAACGATAAAAAGAAGGGAGATATCCAACTCCTAGAGATCAGGAATCAAATGATCAGGATATCACATGTTATTTTCCTGTTCGTGCCCATTCAGGTCCTGATCTTTCGGAAAAATCATCTGCTCATGAACCTTAGATGATCCGTTGACGGTCGGGGATATCTTTACCCGGTCAGGTTCAAACCCTGCGATACTCCCCGGTATTCAGCAGGGTCTTCATGGATTGCTCGGCTTCTTTTTTTTTGTGGTACTGTCATTTTTCGCAGTAATAGTGCCTGGGTAGGGCATGTGCTGACACAAGGCGGAGCTTTCTGTAAATTGTCCGGCTCACCTGGTTTTTCAGAATGGCACATGTCGCACTTTTGCATCGTGCCATCCAGGCCGAGTTGGGAACATCATAGGGGCAGGCAACTTCGCAGCCATGGCAAAGGAAGGTGGTACCGAGTATACAATCAAGCAGATGCAGGAGTTGACAAACCTCTCGTACAGTGCGGTGTACAAGCTCCTTCACGGGTACCAGAGCAGGGGTACCACGCAATCAGGACTCCTTGAAAAGTGCCCGGCGATCAGCTTCACAGACCGGACCGTGACAAGTGATGATGACGTCGGTCGCAGTGTCAGACGTCGTGCGCATGCGTACCAGTTAACTTCGGTGCCTACCGTCACTGGTCTTCGGGTGGTGCGGTCTGGCTGGGTCCTGGCAACGACCATGACGACCATGATGAAGCGGGGAATTCTGCAGATGGAAGCACGTTTCCGGAAACTGCAGCAAACATCATTGAAGGTGAAACCGGGGTTGAAACCGGGAATAAACAGTTTAATAAAAAAATATTTATTAATAATAGTACTAAGAGCGGAAATTCAGAGAACAAAGAACCGGAAGGACCAGGTGAAGGGTCTACTCCTGTGTGTGTCTGTGAAAGTGAATCTGCTTCCAACGAAATTGACCATGGGGCTTTTCATTCTCCGATTTCAAAAGTACCACCCCCAATTGCCGCTACCATTAGCTGCACATTCCGCAAAGATGCAGAAACTGCAGCAAACAGCCCTATTCTGCAGCACATATCGAGCCGTGATTACAAGATGCTTGACATTCCCGAGTCCCGGACCTTATGCTCCTTATGCGGCCATAAGGGTTCGGAATATGTTGAAAAGCCGACGTCTGAACGGAAGGCGAGGGCAGATCGTTCGGCTATCAGGATCTGTAAGGTCTGTTATAAAACGGCACGGAAGCGGGAACAGGGTGAAAGTCCTCCTCTCCCGGGTATTCTTACGATCGACAGGATGGAGAATATTTCAAACGATATTGGCCGTTGTTCGGTTTGCAACCTCGAAAAAGCGGTGTACATCGACAGGGAGGCGGGAACGAGTATCTGTCAGCACTGTTACGACCGTGAGGACAGGGTGACCAGGGCCGCTGAAAGGGGTGCCGGTAAATGACCACCTGCACGGTGTCCCTCCGGACCGCACTCCTGATCGCAAAAGACAGAAAAAAGGCCATTCCGCGGTGAAAACGGTGGCGTCTGCGGAACCCGGAAAAGGACAGGGAGCAAAGGAGGGCATATTATTGTCGGAATCGTGCAGAAATCGCAAAAAATAGCATGATTCGGTACCGGGTGAAAAAGGAGGCTAATGCGGGCGATTTAAACGAACAGGGACGGGATATACCGGGGAGGGTGGTATGATGTATCCTCTGGTATGGCGGTTGATCTCTGCTATAAGGTCATTATTGGGGGTATCCGAAGAAGCCCCTGGTGAAGTTGGAACAGTAATCCAGGGGCCGGTAGTTCCGGACTGGAAGACGGAACCGGTAATCCGGGACTCATTTGTGAAGGTGGGGCGGATTGCGATGAGCGATGAGGGAATGGTATTTCATTCAGACCTTGACGAACGGGGATTTATCCTGCTGAATGAGGATATTGACGCGGTCCTCGACGGGGATACAAGGAACATCAGGTTGCTTGAAATAATGGATAACGTTGGATTCGCCAGGCTATCGATGTCTGGAAAGGCGTTGAAACTCGCCATTTCCCCGCATTATCATACGGTTCCTTTGCGATCTGTATTAGCGGTGCTGGATGGCAGGAACAGGAAAGGGGCAGTTTTTATGGGGAAATGAAAAGAATATAAATATGTCAGACAAAACGGTAAAAATCATCAATATCAATTTTTGCCAGTTAAGCAAGCCTTTAAGCGTTCCTGGTTTCAATTCATCATGATCGGGAATAACTGTGCCTATCTTTCCTTCGCCTGTCATTTTCGAAAGACGCACATGGCTTCCCGTTTGCCCGGATATCGAAAACCCGAACTTATTGCATAAAATTTTAATGGCCAGGTCACAAGAAACCGAATTTATGACGAGGCAACCGATGACACCTCAAAGGTTGTCAGGATCGCCCGTCTCTTTTTTGTTAAGGGGAATTCTTCCAGATAGAGCTCTGTAGCTCCCTTTAGGTTGCTGACTGCCTCTTCAACAGTACTACCCTGGCTGACCGTACCGACCTCAGGGCATTCTGCAACATACATGTCATCCTCTGTATGTAGCACCGCAGTAAATGTAGACATAATTATCTCCTGAATCTAATTGGGTTGTTTTATCCTAAATTCTTTGTTGAGAATTCCCGGCTTTTAAAAAATGCAGCCTCACCACCGTTTCCTCATGTATTCTATACAATCAAGGAGGGAGTGTTTTTGGGCCAGGCTTTGGTATCACGATTTCGTCTTTTACAAACTGGTCCCGTTACGATCGCTTTTGGCCGTGCTGGACGGCAGGAACCGGAAAGGGGCCGTTTTTATGGGGAAATGGGGGGATGTACTGGCAGCTATGTCCACACGGCACGAAAGCAAAAGAGGAAAAAAATTGTTGGATTGATCTTACCTTGCTGGTATGATCAGTGAGCGCTCTCCGGCGGGCATGAACTCGCGGATTGCACCCTTTGCGAACTCTCTGCGTGGTTCGGCAAAGTCGAACTTGAGCGAGGGGTCGGCGAAACAGATCTTGATCAGGGGGCTGAGGGTCCATGCGTCGCCACGCCCGAAGTGGGCTGCACCGGCGATTGCGGCGTACTCTCCCTGGTGACCGACGTTCATCGCGTAGTTCGGGTAGTTTGGTCCACGGAGTTCTCCGATACAACCTTCGTCGCCACGGATGGCCATCGAGTTTGCGGAACCGCACTGGTCCTGCAGGTCGTAGCCGAAGAAGCCGAGACGTGACCATCCTTCCTTGTGCAGGAGCATGGACAGGTACCATCCGTTCAGACCGGCATTGGAGTTGCAGGTACCGAGCGAACAGGAAAGACCTGATGCTGCTGCAAGTACGGATGCACGCTGTGAGCCACCGAAGTGGGTTTCGAGTGCAGTCGGGAACTGTTCGTACTGTTCCATACCATAGAGCGTGACTTCAGTTGCAACATCGTTGACTGCTTCCTGCTTGCATGGTACCTTGCCGGCTCCACCGTACTTGGACTTGACATAGTCCATACCGTAGTAGGTGTAGTCGTCGAGGATGTTGTCGGTGTATGCGGCGGTTGCATACTGTGTGAATCCGACACCACCGGACATGTAGGACCCGAGCCAGATCTGGTCGAATAACATGGTCCCGGCGCCGACAACCTCAAGGGATGCACGGACTGGGTCGTTCGGGTACTTGCGGTCTGCTTGGATCATATCGGAGAAGTGACCGAACTTGATACCACCGGGCTCGTTTGGACCACGGGCACGGCGGGCTGGCAGGATGTCGGCCATCTGGATGACACCCGCGTGCTTCGCGGCGTAAGCGAGGTCTGCGGTTGCGGCTTCACCGGCGCACATCTTGTATGCGTTGATGAAGGACATACCGATCTGCATGGCTGACCATCTTGAGGTGGTCCCACCATCGCAGGTCCTTGATACGGTGGTCGGGATGTGGACTGCCTGCCACATGGACTTCCCTACTGCGGCCTTGAGCTGCTCTGCACTCTTGCCTGGGAAGAGCTTCTCAACATTGATCAGGAACTGTGGCTCGATGTCGTCTGCCATCTCGTCGTCACCGGTAAATACCTTGACGTAACAGTCGTCGACGAGTGCCGGGTGGGTCTCGACCATGTGTTCCTGGACAACGGCTGCACCTGGCATTGCGTGGTTCACAATGTGGAGGTACTCGTTGATGGTCTCAGGGGTAACTTCCTTACCGAGACGCTTCTGCAGGGTCTGGTGGGCGAGGTCAAGTCCGACGATGATGGTCCTCCGGATGTCGTCCCACATCTGCTGCATGGCAGCATTGTTGACGAAGTGGAGGTCATCACCCTCAACGAAGACACCGGTGCCGCTGACTTCGTAGGTCATCAGCTGGCGCTGACCGAGTGGGATACCACCGCAGTGGCAGCGGACTGGGTCATACTGGCTGATTCCACGTTCCATCGCAACTTTCTGGCCTTCCTTGAGGAACTCCATCTTTCTTGGAGACTGCTTTAAGCCTTCACGGGCGAACACGGTCTGGGTTGCCTGGGGGTCCTCTGCGAACTTTGTCTTGAGCGCCTTCAGGAAGAGCTTCTGGGTCCTTTCAATTTTCTTTGTTGCCATCACAATCACTCCTTTGGCATGAAGCCGTATTTGGTCCTCAGCGAGTGGACACGCTGGACATATTCGATATATTCTGCGTCACTACGGAAGGGTACGCCAACAAGTGAGTGGAAAATACCTGAGTGTGCCTTAAGCCACTTTTCGTCCATTGGCTTTCCGACCTTGACTTCCTTGTCAAGTGGAACGCCGACCTGGTCCTTTACATATTTCACAATGCCGCTCTTCTTGTCGAGGACGCAGCGCTGTAACATGTCGAACATCATGCCGTCTTCTGCGAGCCGGAGTGAGTGTCCGTGCACGGTACAGCCACGGATTGCAGTCCGGGCCGGGTCAAAGAGGACGGTATTAACGAGTTCCTTCGAGTATTTCTCAAGGTCTCTCTCACGGCATTCGAGGATCTGACGTCCTGAGAGGGTCCCTGGGTCAATGCCACGGAACTTGTATGCCTCGAGGTATGACCTGAGGTAGGGGTGGCAGGGTGCATTGTACATCGAGTCAGCGAACTGGATGTAACGGATGCGGTCCCCGGCCTTTGCACCATCGGTTGGGGTTACGAGCTTTCTGATCGGGCATGCTGGTTCCTGCTGTTCTGCAAGGGGGGGGTGGGCAGTCTTGTATGCGGACCCTGGTGCACGGTGCCCGAGGACCAGTACGAGGTCTTCATCGGTGATGTCGCGAACCTTTTCCAGCTTCGAAGCCGGGTCCATGTACTTGCGCCTGTTGTCGGCGATAGTGGATGAACCTGGTCCATACTGTGGTTTGTAAGCCATGTTTTTATCACTCCAAAATTTATTGATTCTTCATAAATTTCATTACTGCATGAATGACTTCAGCCATTTTCTCGCGGGTTGGTGTCTGACCACGGGTTACCCCGCTAACAATTGCGATCACGGTACCCTTCGTCACCACCTTATCTTCCGGCGGCATTACTACCGCGGTTTTTACCCCTACCCTGGCAAGGTCTTCATAATCGATCGGGGCCTGGGAGACCACGACTGCCGGGATGTTGCAGGCCTGAAGAATATACTTCACCTTATGCACGACATGTGACCGGACATTTCCATGATGAAGGATCGCAAGTTTATGCTTCTCGATCTGCCGGATCTCTTTATCGTTTATGCCGAAATATGCCCCGATTACTCCTCCGCCGATATTCTGGACACCGGGCGGGACACCGCTTCCGGCGTTCAGGACAAGTGTACTGATACTGTACTCTATTCCCTGTTGCCTGAGTGCCGAGGTAATATCACACACGGGTTTGGTGACGTGACGCCGTCCCGGGGACATGCCGACCACGATTACATCCGGGTAACGGCATTCTGATATCGTCCCACGTTGGGCAATTCCTCCTCCTTTCCCCATGCCCATCGCCTCACGGCAATCGACAACCTGGGTAACTCGTCCCATCGGCATCGTTATTTTATTCCCTGAAGAATTACCGGCCCCGATTTGCTCTTTGGATCTGCGAGACCGAGGATCATTCTGTCTGCATCTGGTCCATATTTTGCATAGTCAGACGTTGTTGGCTCAGTCTTCATGTACCGACCTTCCTGGATCCGGTACGTAAACTGGGTAAAGACCTGGTCGCACGCAGCCTTCAGTGCGGGTATCACATCGCGGTTCTCAATCTCGAGCAGAATCGTTCCCACATGGACCTGAAGTTCCACTTCCTGGTCACCGACTTTTATGTTTTTCCTCATTTCATGAGGGTTGTCCAGCCCGTGACTCGGCCCGTAAGGGATAGTGGCGGGGAGGCGGGGTCCATTGAGGAGCACCCGCCTGATCCCTTCTGTTTTCATTATCAGGTTGAGGAGACGTTCTAAAGTCTCAGGGTTAAGTAAACGCTCTGCGGCAATTCTTACCTGGGGAAATTTGGCATCTGTCATTCGTATCCTGAATGGATTTATGCGTTCTTTGCAACTGACTGCATCGGCTTCTTGAACTCGTCGATCTGACCGAAGGTGTCCTGGTAGATCTTGGATGTGGCCTCTGGGCCGAACATCTGGGTACCTGCGTCGAGGCAACATGCTGCGACGATACAGGGCATACCGACACCGGCAGCGTGACGGGTTACAACGTGGTTACCGTTGAAGACCCCTGGGCCACCGCCACCATAGATCGAGTGGCTGAAGAATGAGAACCCGACTGCAACACCCATTGTACGACCGAAGTCGGAGCCTGGGAGGCCGGTCTCATGCTCGAGCAGGTCATTAAAGTACAAGAGGGTCGCGGAAACTGCCTGTGCGAAACGTCCGGCACCGCAGTTCACCATGGTTGCTGCCAGGGTCCCTGCTGATGCGTAGGCGTTCCAGAGCATCGGGTCCTTGGTGTCCATGAATGTGAAACCACTCTTGGCTTTCTTCCCTGCCTTGATGACCTTGTCTTCAATTGCTCTCTCTACAAGGCTCTGGACAACGGTACCGATAGTTCCGGTCTTACCGTTCGCCTTGACGAGGTCGTAGACAATGTTGTTTGCATTCAGTCCCTGGTATGCGAGAAGCAGGAGCTGTGCACGCTCGAAGGGGCCGATTGCGGCACCCATCTCGAATTCTCCGGCCTGCTCGAATATGGACGAAAGTGCTGCACCCTGGATTGCATTCCGGTGGGTCATCATTGCTGCATGGTTTGCAGGGACGTTACGGAGTGCGTACCCGAGACCTTCGTTGTTCTGTGGGATTGACAGGATTGAGACAACGGCGCCTCCCTGCATGTCCATTGTCTGTGGGTAGGTACCCCAGACGGCTGCTTTGACCATCGACATGTTGAACATATCGACCTTGTACTGGTCCATCAGTGCATAGGTGGTGGCTGCTGCGACTGCCGTTGATGCTGCATCATACGTTGCTGCTGACTCAAGACGGGCTGTCGGGACCTCGACGAGGATCATCTTGCCGCCGCCGACCTTGGTGATCTTGGTGTTGTCACCGGCGGTGACTTCGACCATTTCCTTGATCTTGGCTGAGAGTGTATCACAGTCCTTGACACAGTCCACTTTCATGGTGCGCCCGAGGATTTGGTTGCTCTTGCCACCGACCTTTCCGGTCTTCAATGCCTCATCAATACCGGCGAAGTTGACTGCGACAGTCCTCTTGGTCAGGTCGATGATCTTCTTCATCCCTGGGTTGACCAGCGGGCTGATTTTCTCAAGGCTGACTCCGCTCTTGAGAACTTTGCCTTCATCATCATAAAGGTCAACTGTTTCCTTGTATTTTGCCATAATTTTCCTCCGATAGTTTACATTTCCGAAACTGTACAATACGTTCACTGATGTGTATGAGCGCATAGGCTCACGAATGCACGCTGAAGGTCACTATTTGCACGTCCCCTCATGGGACAGTTGTATATTTATATAATCGAAATATAAGGATTGTGTTTTTTATTTTCAATAAATAATATAGTAATATTTAAATAATTACTTAATGAGGGGGAATATTCAAATATTACTCCCATATCAGGAATCATTCATAAATCAAGTATGACTAAAATCAAAAAAAGTATTACGAATTACTACACTATCCCTTCAATAATATGAATTTTCAGTGCGCTTTTTTATTAAAAAAGATCAGATTTTCTGGTATAAGTGACCATATACCATCTGACCTTTTCTTTTCTTGTGACGTTCGCCGGTGTCGCCAACATAATGGGCAAACTTTGCGGTGATACCCTCAATTTCAAGGTCGACATCATCGACATACTTAAAACCGGGCATCATCACGTCAATGGTGCCGAAGATGATGACCTCTCCCTCCACCATTTGTCCGGCAACCTTGCTGGGTGCGTTTCCTTTGACGATAATTTTCCCGCCTTCTGCATGGGTTGCAAGGTGAACATCCACGTTCCCGTTGATGACCATCTCTCCGCCTGTCATGTACATGCCGACATCACTGCCAGCGTTCCCCTTCACGAGGATCCTTCCACCGGACATGCCACGCCAGTCTCCCCGGTATGCAGCACCAAGGTAATTTCCGGCGTTCCCCTCAATAATGAGTTCTCCACCTTTCATCGCTGTTGCTGCAAAGGCCTGGATATCACCTTTTACGAGCATCCTGCCGCCGGTCATCCAGGCACCTGCGTAAAGGTCCGTGCTGCCTTCGACAACGATCTCACCGGCACTCATCTTCATGCCGATGTACTTGACTTTCTTCACATCACCGCGAACGACGATCTTTGTATCTTCAGCGGTTGCTCCTGCATCACCGGAAACTTCAAAGTACTTGCCGAGTGTGGACTTCGTATTTCCTTCGTAGACATGAAGTTCTGCGATTTGCGCAACTGTTTTTCCGGCAAATTCATCCGGGCAGATGTATTCGGCTTCGAGGTACAACGCCGGGGGGTTTTTCATGGTTATTGTTACGGTTGCCATGTTCTACACCTACACCTGAGTTGCATCTACCTCTAGGGCATACGGGTTCGGAACGAAGTGGTGTCCGAGTGATTCGTAGTTTGCCTGGGTGATACTGTAATATTTCAGGAATTTTTCCTTGATATCACGCATTACCTGCGGGTTGTCCGGCACTTTGGCATCGACCCAGAGCGTACGTTTGTTGCCGATGTTTACGATGTCACCATGTGTGACAACCTGAACGCCGCTCTTGAATACGTATGCTGCCTTGGAGAAGGCGGTCTCGATCATTTCGGGGTCAGCCAGTGGCTTCTCCGGGTTGAAATCATACACCGCGATATCTGCATCCATGCCCGGCTTTAAGCCGCCACAAATCGAGGTCAGTCCGAGAGACTTTGCCGGCCCTGCCCGGGTCATCTGGGCGAGCTCGTAGAGCGTGATTTCACGGTCTAAATTAGCAAGAGTTGATGCACCGATTACCTTGTCCGCATTCTTGAATGTGGTGAGCCGCTCGTCGCGGGCCTTCTTGCTCATCAGCCACTTGAAGACACGGGGGTACCGGGTGAATGGTCCTGCATTCGGGTGATCTGTCGTGATGAAACAACGCATCGGGTCTTTTGCAAGGAGTGCAAGTTCAAGACCGATTGACCACTGGATTGCACAGACCTTGATATCCGGACTGTAAATATATGGCACGATGCCGGCCGCAGTCTCAAGTTCCACATCACAGTTTGCCCACTTTAAGTGGTTCAGTCCTGTCAGGTGGTGTTCGAAAGGACCGTCAGCAGTCATCGTGGTGGTCTCATCGAGGGTAACGTTACCCGTATCCATCGTGAGATTCTTATGGCTGTTCACGTAGTCCATGATCTCCGTGGCCTTTGACTCGAAATTACCCCAGTTCTCTCCACCATAGGAATGGAACTGCATGTGGGTAATGTGCATGACCTGCTCGCGACCAAACTTATTCTTTGGCTGGATGCCTTCTGCGAGTTGTAAGGTGTCCAGGGTTGTCTGGTAACTTCCAGGGTTCCCGAGGTTGTTCGGGTGGATGTGCATCGAGTGTGGGAGACCGAGGTACTCGTTTGCTTCGATAAGCCCTTTCACAATTTCTGCAGGGGTGATATCGAAGTATGGTACAGGGTCATGGATCGAGAGACAATTCAGTCCCCATCCCCATGCTTCGGTACCGCCGGGGTTGACGACCTTGACGGCATATCCCTTTGTTGCACGGAGCAGCCAGGCAATATATGCAGCGGTGTTCTCAATCTCGTGGTTTTTTAAGTATTCCATCACAAACCAGTTATTTCCGAAAACCGGGAATGCACCTTCGTCAATGATCGGGGTATCCCGGATCTCCTCGTGGACATGCCTCGAGAAGAGCGGGGGCATTGCTGCTTCCATCGCTGTTGTATAGCCCATCTTGGCATACTCGTAGCCCGTCTTGAACGTGCTTGGGATAGAGTTCCCTGAGCCGGTCCGTTCAATTCCCTTGGTTGCGGTGCAGGTGAAGAGCTTGTCTTCCGGACGGTAGATGCGGCCCAGGTTCACCTTCGGTCCTGCAATATGCGCATGGATCTCCACAGCACCGGCCATCACCGTTTTTCCCTGGGCATCGATGACTTTCGCAGATTTCGAGACATCCTTGACGATTTTGCCATCCTTGATGGCAACATCGGACTTATCGCCTTTGATACCCTGGACGGGGTCAAATACAAATCCGTTTTTAATGATATATTCTGCCATAATTATGCGACCCCTTTGAGTTTTTTCACACGATCGCGGACCATTTTCAGGAATTCCTCATCCGTGAGCATACCCTCTGGCGGGTCAACGACCTTGCGGCAGTCGATTGGAACGTTATCCATGCGGTATGCATTTCCTCCGGTCTCAACACCATTGAACGCAACCGGCACATGCAGCTTTGAAATACCGCTGGTTGGCGTGATGTGGGGATCAATACATACAGAATTTACGTTTGCAATATGTTTGACGGCGCTGATAGGGAAATGTGCCCCTGGATCGCTGCCGATGACAAATACTGCATCAATTTCGCCACGATTAAGGAGATCGATTGAGCTCGTGTCGCCCGGGTTATACCGTGGGAAACCCCGGGTAAGATCAACGGAATACGGGTATCCGAACTGCCATGCGAGAACCTCTCCGGACCCTGTCACATTGTAGTGTCCACGCATTGGCATAATGGAGAATTTCGTGTATTCGTTGAGGTCTTTTGTGACTGCGATTGCCTCATCGATGTTGTGGTTCTTTCCAAGTGACTGGGTAACACCCATACCGAAGAAGATGATCCCGAACCGGGCTGCTTTCATAATGTTTGCCGTCTCGATGATCTTTTCCTTTGGTATGCCTGCTACGACATCGGGAAGCCATTCTCCCTTAAATGCTACGCGTAATGCGTTGAGGAGTTCGTAGTCCTGTCCCTGGGTCACCTGGAGGTGAATATCCGCCATCTTGGCAGTGTCAGTGATACGTGGGTCAACTACGACCATTTTGCGGCTTTTATGTCCTTTCCCGGTGAAAAAACCACGTGGGAATATCGAGTACCGGGACATATGGCGTGGGTGAGCGTGACAGGGGTTGTTACCCCAGAAAATGATTGTATCAGCCCGGTTCTTTACCTCACCAAGTGTACAGGATGGCAGGCCGATGTCCTGCACTGCAATCAGGGTGGTGCCGTGGCAGACTGCTGCGGTGTTATCAACACATGCACGACAAATTTCTGCGATCTCGTTTCCCATGCTCTGGGCTTCGCAATTGACCGAACTCCATCCATACATCAGCGGCTTTGTTGCGCCAGCAAGCATTTTTGCCGTGTAATCTGCCGCCTCTTCATAACTCGTTTCTTTCCATGTGCCGTCGGGCTGCTGGAACCGTGGCCTGGTGATCCGGTCTTTTGCCTGTGAATGCAGAAATTTTTCTGCACCAATTGCGCAGGCATTGTACACATCAAGGATCTGTTTGCCGTCATCGGTAACCGAGACCTCAAGATCGTCGCAGAGAGTTCCGCAGAATGGACATACAACATCGGTGATGGTCTTCGTCATCAGACCTCGCCCCTGCATGCTTTCTGTACAAGTTCAACGGCGAGAATGATGGGCTCGTTCGTTGCGACTTCCACCTCAACAGGTGTCCCTTTGAATGTAGGCATACCGGTAGAGTACGTGTTCGGGTTAACAATCAGGTTTGCCCAGGGTCCCATGGGGATGAAACCTACACCAGGGTGCGGTCCCTGAGATGTCTCCTGTGCTTTTACAATGACGGTGCCGTACGGGCTGGTCACGCGTACATTGGTATTTTTCCAGCACCCCAGTCTCTTGAAGTCAGAATCGTCCATCTCAATAATCCCGCAGGCTTTGCGATAGAGGTCTTTTTCTTTTCCCCCCTCCATCGCAACACCCTGGTGGATAGTTCGGCCGGAAATAAGGTTCAGGGTAATCTTTGCCATTTTTTATCCTCTTATTTTATTATCCAGTTCAATAATCCTGCAGGCTTTTGCGATAGAGGTCTTTCCCCCCTCAGTTCGCCAGTCTCTGCCAGATTGTATGGCTGGAATTCCAATTGTCGTATTTATTATCCAGTTCAATAATCCTGCAGGCTTTTGCGACAGAGGTCTTTCCCCCCTCAGTTCGCCAGTCTCTGCCGGATTGTATGGCTGGAAATTGTAATTGTCTTATTTCATCAGTTCTGTCAGAGGGCTTGGGCCAAGATCTTCCACTGTCTTTACCACGTCAGTGATAACCTTACCCCATTTTGCTCCTTCCGATGCCGAAACAAAGGTCATCCTTAACCTCTTATCTTCAAGACCGATGTTTTTCAACAGGTTCTTGACAAGGAACAGCCTCTTTGCAGCCTTGAAATTTCCTTCGAGGTAGTGACAGTCACCGAAATGGCAGCCTGAAATCAGTACACCATCTGCACCGTCTGTGAATGCTTTCATGATGAAGAGGGGGTCGATACGTCCCGTGCACATGACACGGACCACTCTGACATCAGGCGGGTACTGGATACGGCCGCCTCCGGCGAGATCCGCACCGGCGTAGGAACACCAGTTACAGAGGATCCCAATGATCTTGGGCTTAAATGCGCCCTCCTCACGTTTCGGGATGGCTTCATGTCCTGCCATTAGTGCTCGCCTCCGAGGAGGAATGCATCAATCTGAGCAATAATCTGGGGTGTAGCAAAGTGGTTCATCCAGATTGCGCCTCCGGGGCAGAAACCACCGCAGGTACCGCAGCCTTTACATTTTGCTTCTGTAACCTGCATGACTTTCCTTCCATCTTTTTCTATAAGTGCCAGTGCAGTGTATGGACAGAGATTGACACACATTCCGCATCCTGCGCATTTCTCCTCGATACACTGGGCGAAGTACGGCTCAAGTTCGACGTGGCCGACATGGATCGGGATACTTGCGGCCGATGCTGCACCTTCTGCTGAAGCAACTACGTCAGGAATGTCCTTTGGACCCTGGCAGGCCCCTGCAAGGAACACACCGGCTGTGGTGGTACCGCATGGGTTCAGTTTCGGGTGTGCCTCAAGGAGCCATCCATCCATGGAACAGGATACACCGAAGAGCTTCCTGGTCCGGTTGGTGTCAGCTGATGGCTGGACTGCTGCGGCAAGCACGACAAGGTCAACTTCAAGTTTCATCGGCCGGTCAAGCAGAGTGTCGTCAGCAAATACCATGAGGTTCTTTGATACCGGGTCTTCGAGAATGTTCGAGACACGACCACGGATGAACTTCGCACCTTCGTCCTGGATGCGGTAATAGAACTCTTCATACATCTTACCGAAGGACCGGATATCCATGTAGAAGATATAAGGCTGAACCCCAGGCATTTTCTCGATCAGCTGGTGGGCATGCTTCAGTGAATACATGCAGCAGAACCTGGAACAATAGGGCTTGCCGATCCCGGTATTATCTCTTGAACCTGCACAGAGGAGGAACGCGACCTTCTTTGGTGCGACCCCGTCACTCGGGCGGACCATGTGGCCGCCGGTCGGACCGGATGCACAGATCAAGCGTTCGAACTCAAGGCTGGTGATGACGTTTTCATATCTCTTGTAGCCCCACTCGGTCTTGTTCTCGATTGGGAAGATATCATACCCGACGGCCATGATTGCCGTACCAACCTTTACCTTGACGAATTCATCTTCCTGGTTGAGGTCGATTGCCTTCTTTTCACCACATACCTTGACACAAATTTCACACTTGATACAGGCCTCTTTGTCAATGGTGTAGAGCAGGGGAACGACCTGCGGGTGCTGGATATAGATGGCCTTTCGTGGCTTCATTCCTTCTTCAAAGGTGTTAGGCTGGATAACCGGGCAGGCAGTCTCGCAGTCACCACAGCCATTGCAGCCCCCACCGACAATACCTTTCGCTGCTGCCTCTGCCGGAGTAAGAACCCCGCGGGCTTTCTTCCTGATGGTGACATCGAAGTTACCGATATAACCTTCGACGGATTCTACCTCAGAATAGGTCATCAGCTCAATATTGGGGCTCCTTCCCACATCCACCATTTTTGGGGTGAGGATACACTGCGAACAGTCGAGTGTTGGGAACGTCTTGTCGAGCTGGGACATGCGGCCGCCGATGGTCGGGGTCTTCTCGATCAGGTAGGTTTTGATACCGGCGTTTGCCAGGTCAAGGGCTGCCTGCATTCCGGCGATACCTGCACCGACAACCATTGCAGCCTTCTCAACCGGGACACTCTTTGGAAACAGGTCTTCGAGAAGAGATGCCTTTGCAACAGCAATGCGGATCGCGTCTTTTGCTTTCTCTGTTGACCCTTCCTGGTCATGCATGTGCACCCACGAGTTCTGCTCCCGGATGTTTGCCATCTCGAACCGGAACGGGTTGAGGCCACCTTCCTTGGTTGCCGTCCTGAACGTTGGTTCGTGAAGACGTGGTGAACATGCAGCAACGACAACACCGGTGAGCTTGTTGTCATGGATTGCCTTGTTAATCACAGCCTGCCCGGGCATCGAGCACATATACTTGTAGTTGTCAACATACCCGACATTCGGAATGGTTTTTGCATATTCCTGTACTGCGTTGATATCCATTGAACCGGCAATGTTTGTACCACAGTGGCAGATGAAAACCCCAATCCGTGCCTCTTTCTGTGCTGCGGGCTGTTCTCCGATTGCGAGTTTTGCTGGTGCCTGCTTCTTTACTGCAGTGGTGGTCCCCTTCGTGGACGATATCTCTTTCTTGGTTTTTCTTTCAGCCATGTTCAGTACCTCCTTCACAGCACCTTCTGCAGGAACGGCTCGCAGCTGATCCCATGGAGATCCAGTGCAAGGTCCTGCGGGCTCATTCCCTGTGCCAGTCCAAGCAGTTCACAGAAGTGAAGAACAGGCAGATTATATTCGACCCCGAACTTCTCTTTGATTTCAATCTGGCCACGGTCAAACTGGAGCTGACAGAATGGACAGATATCGGTGAGAGCGTCAACATTTGCTTCCTTTAAGTTGATCAGTTTCTCGTTGGCGATATCGAGTGCATGGACAATATCGTAACCACGTACACCGCCACCCGCACCGCAACACATCATCTTCTGACGGTATTCAACCGGGGTTGCACCGAGGGCCGCAACAAGTTCTTCCATCCAGGTCGGGTTTTCCGTATTCAGGATTTCTGTTTTTTCAAATTCCCGGTCCTTCCGTGGCTTTATCAGGTGGCAGCCATAGTGGACTGCGATTCTGGCACCGGTAAGGGGGTTTGTCACGCTGTCGCGGATTTTAGCAGGACCGACGATTTTATCGTCGTACATGAGTTCCGCAAGGTGGTAGACATTGATCGAGCCTTTGTATTCCATATCAATGGTTTTCAGCACCTCGTTGACACCGTCACGGAGTTCATCGTGGTGTTTCAGCTTGTGGTTTACTTCCCAGATCGACTTGTAACACCCATTACAGAGGAGAGCGATGTCCATTTTCATCTGCTCAGCGAGTACGAGATTACGTGCCGCCATCGCATACCAGACATTTAAGTCGATGGAACCGAATGCACCCGGTGCAGGACAGCAGCTTGCACCCTTCAGGGGGACAAGTTCGATACCGAGTTTCCTGCTGGTTTTGATTGCAGCCGCTTCGGATCCGGGGTAACGGTTGGGGGCAATGCAGCCGAGGTAAAATGCGTATTTGTGTTTTGCTTCCATGATTGCTCACCCCTCCCTTTCTTTGACGATCCTGTCGGCATTTGCCTTGAGTTTATAATAGTCCAGGATCTTCTGTATACCGGGGATGAATTCCTTATACGTGTGGGTAGTTGGTGGATCTGCGTCCATTCCAAGTTTTACCCGGGCGGCCCGGTTTACATCGTTATTTGGCACTCCATGTCCCGTCGTGTAAATTGCCTGGACGGTCTTTAAGAAATTGACCGGGATGATATCACGTTTAAAGGCAAGGTTTCTCATTGCCATGATTACATCGGTTGGTGCAATATCACGTGGGCAGCGGTCGGTGCAGCTGTAGCAGGTCGTGCAGAGCCAGAGGTCCGGGTCGGTAAGTGCTTCGTTTTCAAGGCCGAGTACAACCCTTCTGACAAATTTCCTGATCCGATATGAGCTGCGGGGAGCTGACGGACAGGAAGCGGTGCATGTTCCACACTGGTAGCACATATGGGGGATTGACATCGAGATCTTTTCTACCGAATCCGTGAATTCAGGATGTGAATCATCGCCGTACATATAGCGGTCACGGAGTTTGGTTTCCAATGCTTCAGGGTATCCTTTAGTTTTTGCCATACCTGTCACCTCACGCCTTCTCCATCATTTTCAGGTTTACCTGGGCCCGGATATCTTCCTTAACCTTTGATGTCCGCCTCTCGAAGAGTTTTGCTTTGATCTTCTTGAAAAGCTCAGTTTCATCGCCTTTTATCCGGATTCCATCCCGTTTAAGGACGATGATATCCTCACCCGGGCATGCATTGACACATGCACCACAAAGGATGCAGAAATCCTTGTTGACAGCGATTGTGGATTCAATTTCACCCTTCATATCGGCAGCTGCCTTTGGTGTTGGCAAAAAGATGGCATTTGCAGGGCAGATATCCACGCAGGTTGAGCAACCACCGGGGCATTTTGTGGCATTAAACTCAATATCACCAGTAAAGATCTTTTCAATCGTGATGGCTTCCGTCGGGCAGTTCGTTGAACACCATGTACAGGTGCAGCACTGCTTCTGATCGATGGTTACTTCACCCGCCATCTTGTCGCTAACGATCTCGCGTTCTACGGTGATGCACTCTTCAGGACAGAGTTCAACGCAGACCTTACACGCATCGCACTTTGTCTCGTCCCACACAACTTCCCCTTCAACCTTACCGCTTTCGGCAGTGAATTTCTTGTGTTTTACGTCGATTGCCGGGCAGACCGCCCCGCAGATACCACAAAGTGTGCATTTCTCGTCATCGACCTTGAAGGTGGTTTTGCTTTTCAATGCAACCTGCCGTTCATTTGCGGTCTTATCGGTGCCTTCATACGCCGGGACATCACGAAGAATTGCGTCCCTCGGGCAGACCTCGTCGCAGATAGTGCATTTAACACACTTTTCCTGGTCAACCTTCGCGGTTAGGTCATACTGTGGGAACCCTTCCTTTTCGAGAATCGGGAGCCTTTCTTCACCGTCGACTTTATGGGTTAGTGCATTGAACGGGCACATGATGACGCAGACGCCACAATAAACGCATTTCTGCTCGTCAATATCCACTGGTGCCGCATAATCAACTGCACCCCGCCTTACAGCCCCGACAAGTCCGAGTACGATTGCCTCTTCAGGACAGGCGTCCACACAAACGCCACACCCTGTACAGACCTCAGAATTCAGAATCAGGGTATTCGTGTTCTGCAGAAGTTTCTGCGAATTCACGAAATTGACTCCATCCCGTATCTTGGAGTATTTGGGAAACAATGTCATGTATTTTACCTCACTCCTCTCACTCACTGTACCTTTGCCATCCCTGTGTTCCAGGGTCCGGCCAGTCTGATAACATCATGTGGGCATGCTTCGACACATACGCCGCATCCGGCGCAAAGTTCTGCCTTAAAGTCAAGGACGACGGATTTCCCATCCTTGACCCTGTAGATCTTGTCCTTGGTAACTGGATCTACTGTATGCAGTTCTAATGCGTCAACCGGGCACGCCACCACACAATTGTTACAGCCGGTACAATGCTCCATGTTAATATGCACTGCAAACGCCATTGCTTAATCACGCACCAGCTCGATCGATTATAAAAATCGATATAAAAAAAGTTGTAAAATAATGTAGATAAACTCTTCTGAATTGAATTGGGGATTTAATCGATGTTTAATCCAGTTATCAATGTATAGTAATTAACAGACAATGAAATAAAGTGTACTTCCTTTCACCCGTGGCATAAATTTATGCGCGAGTGAGCAAAATTTTTCGCTTTTTCTCAAAAACAGGGTCAGGGATCGGGTATTAAGTTATTCCGCTGTTATTTCTACCTCTAAAATCAAATTATAACGAAATTCACCTGTAAAATCCTAACTTCCGTGCGATCGGATCGGGATATTCTTACGTATATACCAGGGTCGGACCCGGGCTCTTCCATGTTCCGGTTAAATCCTTCCATTACTCCAAAAAGTGGCTTTTTATAACAATCGGGTTAAAAATAGGGGTCAAATTCCGGTCTAAACGCGGATCCATTGTATTGCCGGTTTTTTTCTTCGCTGATGAAAAATATCATGGAATGCTGACAGAATTTACGTCCTGGTGATCCTTTCAGTTAGCGATTGAAGAGTGTTAGCGCAATTTTCGTCGTGTTGTACCAATGACCTGGAGAAAAACGCCTGAATTGAGTTATTTCCGGGTATTTAGTCATGTTGTACCTTCCAGGATGGGTAACTATCCTTCAACTTTTTAGTCCGGCCTGGTGTTTTACGTTCCGGAGCTCTGATGCGATGTCACTGGAAAGGTAAACGTTGCGAAAACACCCGGTGTCGGGGCTGACATAGGTACCCTGGTAGCCTGATCAATTATCACTGTTACCCGGAGTCTCTGGTGCGGATAAATCCAGTATATGTCCACGGTCATTCCTTTCTCGTGAAATGAAGTGGAGGTGGTACCCCTGGCATAGTGACACCATTCATATATACCGGAAAATAGGATCCCACGAATAGTTTCGGATGTGTTCCGGACCCTTGTGATGGTTTGACAGGTAACTGCCCCAGCAAGTGGTGGATACCATTCCTGCCGCCGTGGAAATAGCCAGGACTGTTTTTTCCGGGAATGTGGCATCACCCCTGATGACCCGGCCATTAGATTTTGGCTGGAAATACTGTCAACCCGTTGCATCATTTTCCTGTCGAGTCCATCGAACATCCCGGACTACAAAATCAGCATGGTTCCCTACTTCTTCAACTAACCGCACGCTCTCGTAGATACCAGGGGTCAGATGGCCATGGCAAATTTCCCGGTTTGGCATCGTTGCCGTTCATCAGGGGCACATCACTATTGCGGGCCGGGCGTTCTGATTTATGGATGATGCTAACTGGGAGTACTGCAATAACCATACCCCTTTACCGTATAGCAATATGCGGTTTATAATTGAGTTGGTGGTTGTATCAACCTCTGTATGAAAGAGACAATACTTCTCGGCTAAAATGAAAAAAAGGGATAATTTTCCATTATTATTGAAAATTGGAGGGTGCAATTTTCACCTCGTTGGGTGGGAGAGGGCCATCCTGGTACGATGGTCCGGTCATCCTTTTTCCACCCGGATGATACTATTCCGCCTGACGGTTGGAGGCCACATTCTTTCGGGCGATCAAAAAACCACTTAGAAAATTTATTCTATTACGGCCATGGTACATTCTTTGTCCGAGGTAGTTGAATATGGAAATTAACGGCGTAAAAATTGACAACACGTTTGCAGAAGCATTTCCCGCATGGGTGAGCTCTGTAATCGTTACCGCTGCAACGAAGGAACTCGCTTACAGTGCAGCAGTCGAAGCGACCGGTTTTGGGACATCGGTGATCGCATGTCCGGCAGAAGCAGGCATTGACCAGTATGTGCCCCCCCAGAAGACGCCTGACGGCAGGCCTGGATATAGGATTCTTATTGTCCACCCGAGCAAGAAAAAACTAAAAGAACAGCTGATTGAGCGTGTCGCAGAGTGTGTGCTTACTGCACCGACCACCGCTGCATTCAACGGTATCACAGACTGCGAAGAGAAACTCCCAATGAAGCTGCATTTCTTCGGTGACGGCTATGAATACCAGACCAAGGTTGGTGACCGCAGTGTCTGGGCAATTCCCCTGATGGGGGGAGATTTCCTGACAGAAGAAGAGATTGGCGTTGTGAAGGGCGTTGCAGGTGGCAATTTCTTTGTCATGGGTGACAGTACGATGTCCGCACTGGTCGGTGCCCAGGCAGCCGTTGCGGCAGTCAGTGAAGTCTGTGGCGTTATTACGTCTTTCCCTGGCGGCATTGTCGGAAGCGGGTCAAAAGTAGGCAGCAAGAAGTATAAATTCATGAATGCCAGCACCAACGAACAATATTGCCCGTCTCTGAAGGCGAAGGTCCCGGAGAGCAAGATCCCTGATGGTATCAATGGTGTGTTCGAAATTGTTATTGACGGAGTATCCGAAGCCGCAGTTGCGGAAGCAATGGCGGCCGGGATCCGGGCGGCCTGCATGGTAAAAGGCGTCAAATTCATCAGTGCCGGCAACTATGGTGGCACTCTCGGGCCTTTCAAGTTCGAGCTCCACAAGATCCTTTAAATCTTTTTTATCTATTTCGTGAATGTCAGCGGGCCAACTGATCGATCTGCTTAAATAATATCTTGCCAACTATTCTGATAACGATATTTCCGGTGACAAAATGATTGTCAAAAAGCCCGAAGAAATAAAAACGAAGTATGGAGCACTGTTTTCCCGGCGATTTCTTGTGATGGTGGACAAGGGTGCGGGTCTTGCGGAGATCATTGAGGAGTGTCACGCGAGGGGACCGATTGAGTGGGATGCAATGAACCGTATCCGCGCAAAAGGGGCACTGATCTCTACCCGTGTCGAAGGCACTGAAATGAGGATGCTGGCGCGGCTTGGTTCATTTCAGGCTGGTTTCGGGGCTGCCGGAGAGAATATCGGGGGCCAGGCCCTCGAAGGTGTTGAAGTACAGGGAGACGAGGTTGTCACGTCCTGGGCCGGCATTGCCGGTGCAGGGGTGGGAATCGCTGCCTGTCTTCCGCAGGCACCCGGTGTGATCCGGGCTGAATACCCGACAGAGGAGGACATGGTGGTCGGCGGAGCGAGGGTGAACAGGGTACGTATTATCTCGCCCCTGTACGAGAAAGTCACCATCGGCATTGATGACACAGATACCCCTGAGAAGGGAGCCACCTGGGTCCTTGCCTTGAAATGCGGTGAACAATGCAAAGTTTCGGGAGTTGAATTTCTTAATATGAGGCTAATCCAGCTCAATCCCCTGGTGCCGGAAAAAACAACCAACTGCGTGGGGTCTGCGTTGAATTTTGCGGTCAGGTCCGGGTCAGTGGATGCACTTCTCACCTATGTCCGTGATTATATTGAGGAAAACTCCTGCAGTAAAGATACGGGCATTGCCTTTTTCCGGGGTATTGAATTCCCGAAAATGATGAACGGTGCCTGCCGGAGGATTAAGACCGAGATTGTCAGTCTTAAGGATGCTGAGGATATTGCGGCATCTGCCGGGATCAGATTTATTGACACTGCAGGAAGAAAAGGCAGAATCGGTGCGCTGGGTGCGGTATTATGGGGCAACAGGGGCATCGAAGCAGCAGGTCTCTATGGTGAACCTACCTGATCCGTACAGTATCCGGTACCCGCAGATTGTCGCGGTAGCGGATTCCTCAGGTGAACGCGTCGAACTGATCGAATTTTTCGACTGCACCGGGGGTGCAATGTGGGCACAACACCATTATGCACAGAGCCCGCTTGTCTGTTCTGCCAGGAATATCGGTCCGACCGTGCGGTACCTGCTACGCCCGGGTGAGGCGGACCTTGCCCTCGAAGGTTCCCATTTTCCTGCAGGGATAAGCGCTGTTTCCCTTGATGAGAATGAAATAAGGATCTCGTACATCGGACTTGGCGGCGGAGGTGTCGGTGCGTCCATCTGCCGTTCCTATGCAGAAGGTGTCACACGAAGCATAAACGACCCGTCAGGGGGCGGAAAACGTGCTGGTTCAACCGTCTGGCTGCCAAGGCGGCAGCGAGTCCTGATTGGCGTTGACGACACTGACACACCTGAACAGGGGGCCACCTGGACGCTCGTCCATAATATTGCGAAGGCGGTTGAAGATCCACAGTCCCGCTACCTGTCCCACACGATTGTGCAACTGTACCCGGTCCCGTACCGGACAAAAAATTGTGTCAGCATTGTGGCAGAATTTGCATCATCCAATCCTGCTCACCTGATCGATCATTTTGCAGGACTGCTGGATCGTTACACCCTTTCAGAAGAGACCGGTATGGCAGTATATACGGGGTTTGACCCGCAAAATCTCGTGGACTTCGCATGGAAGGTGAAACGGGGTGAAGTGAGGCGGGAGATGCTTTTGGAAATCGACGACATCAACCTGCGCATTGTGAGGAATGGTCGCGGGGCCATTGGTGCAGTGGCCGCAATCCCATTTTACACGCGATACGAGGAGGCACTGACCTTATGCAGGGACAGGAATTAAAAGCTGCCCTCCTTGCCGTTGGATCTGCACGGCTCACCGGAAAAGATGTCACACCCTACCTGTCAAGTTCATCTGCCGGTCCCGGTGCAGGAGGTGCCGGCTCGGTATTCTTCTCTACCGGTCGCATGAGGGTACGGTTTGCCCGTTCAGACCATAGCCCCGTTGAAATTACCCACCTGGGAGATGGGGCTGTCACCCTTCGTTTCGGGGAGATGGTGGTATCCGGCCGGCTTGAACCGATTGGCCTTCACTGCCCGGAACAGGCCTATATTACCGTCAGCAGCGGCTGTATCTTCAATTGCCATTACTGTAACGTGCCACGCCTGGCAAAACGGAGAAAATCGATCGCTGAAATTCATGCCATGGTTGAGCGCATTCAAGACCGGATTGATGCGATCTCCATTACCAGCGGCGTATTTTCTGATATTGTTGAGGAAGAAGATTATGTCAGCCAGGTTGTCCGGGACCTGGCAGGTTTTGGTCTCCCCATCGGTGTCTCAATTTACCCGACAGAAGAGACACCCGGGCGCCTGTTCGGACTTGGCGTGAAGGAAGTGAAGTTCAACATCGAATGTGCTACCCCCGGGTTATTTGCAACCTTATGTCCCGGACATGACCGCGATCTCATCATGCGTGTCCTTGCAAAATCCGTATCCCTATTCGGACGCGGACACGTATTTTCAAATGTGATTCTCGGTCTTGGTGAGACGGACGACGAGATGAGGGCATGCATCTGTGAACTTGCGAACATGGGTGTAATTCCTGTTATTCGGCCATTGAACCCGATTGCAGGATTTTCAGGCTCCAGCAGGCCAAGTGCTGAACGGTTGCTCCGGGTAGCCGGGTATCATGAACAGGCATTATTGGAAGAAGGACTGGACCATGAGAAGGCGCTGACCATGTGTGTCCGGTGCAGGGGTTGTGATCTCGTCCCCGGGGAGCCCCTATGAAAGGCGAGGATGCAATAACCAGGGCCCTCATCGCGTCAGCAGACCGGTTTTACGGTGTTCCCGGCTTTCCTGTCAGCGGACTGCTGGAGAAAACCGGTGCGGAATCTGTCATAAATGAGAAGGTGGCAGTCGAATATGCCCTCGGGGATTCGCTTTCCGGTCGGAGAGCCACAGTAATCATGAAGAATGTCGGTATGAATGCCTGTGCAGACCCGTTCATCGAGGCCACTACACAGGGGCTTCTTGCCGGAGTCGTCATCGTCGCCGGGGATGATCCGGATGCCGAGGGGTCACAGAATGCACAGGACTCGAGATATTACGGGGAACTGGCCGAGGTACCGGTCCTGGAACCCGGCCCCGATGATGTGGCTGGAGCCGTAGAAGAGGCTTTCCGGGCTTCAGAAGCCTTCTCGAGAATTGTGATCCTCCGTGTTACACCTGACCTTCTCGAGGCCGACGTGTCATGTGGGAATGCCGAAAGAAAGGGAACAACCGGAACGATTGCACCGTTACACCTCACCATGAAAGGGAGGGTGGAACGGGCGAGAGACATGCTCGGCCCCATGTCAGAATGGTCGAAAAATTCGCCGCTGAACCGGATGAACGGGTCAACTGCCCTTGTAGGTGGCGCAGGGACCAGGGATACCACGCTCCTTACTGGTGAAGAATCCCATATCGTCACGGTGTACCCTCCGTCGGGTGGACGGGGCAGGATCCAGGAGGTCATAGAATGCGGAAGGCCGTTTGTCAGGGAGCACCAATACCTGGTCCCACCCGCCTTCAGGGAGCCTGAGCGAAGGGAAGACCGTGGTTATTACCGGTCATTTTGCAAAGACTGCCCGTTTGTCCTGGCGATCAGGGTCCTTGATGAACAGGGGATTTCTGTTACCTGCGATGCCGGGTGCTGCGTCCTTTGCATGAACCCCCCGTTTACAACCAGCCTTGTCAGTTATGGCATGGGGTCATCCATCGGGGTGGCCGCGAAAAGCACGGGTGTCGCCCTGACAGGCGACTATGCTCTGCTTCATTCCGGGCTGCCTGCACTGATCGACGTATACGAGAAAAAAACCCCATTACTCTGCATTGTTCTGAAAAACAACTGCATGGGGATGACGGGGGGGCAACAGGCCTACGATATCCTTCCCTATATTGCCTGGGCTGACCCGGTCATCTGTCGGGCTGATGATGAAGCCCGTCTCCGGGAAATTCTCGTTCTGCCGGAATCGCCCTGCATGGTAGTGATTGAAGGGGACTGTCCGGAAGGGAGACACCATGAAACCGTGGAATGTTGAAATTTGCGATGTAACGCTCCGGGATGGGGAACAGACGCCGGGTGTGTCGTTCACCTGTGATGAAAAGAAGTTGATTGCCCGTATCCTTGACAGGGTCGGGGTCGAAGTAATCGAAGCAGGTTTTCCCATTGTATCGGCAGAAGAGAAAAAATGCGTGACTGAGATCGCGTCGATGGGCCTTGATGCACGGGTCTGCTGCCTGGCACGGGCACGGAAAGAGGATGCCGATTGTGCGATTGATTGTGGTGTCGACCTTGTCAGCATTTTTATTGCGACCTCTGATCTTCATATCAGGCATAAATACAAAAAACCAAGGGAAGTGGTGCTCCAGGCAGCACTTGAAATTGTTGAATACGTCCACGACCATGGGATTGCCGTCAGGTTTGCCGCCGAGGACGCATCAAGGACAGACCGTGGTTTCTTAAAGGAAGTATTTTTGCAGGGTGAAGACCACGGTGCCCAACTCCTCTCTTTTGCGGACACGGTCGGTTGCCTGACACCGCTTGAGATGTTCGAGGTCATGGGGGACCTCGTATCAACAGTCCGGGTCCCGGTCTGTGCACACTGCCATAATGACATGGGTTTCGCCGCGGCGAACACGATTACTGCGGCAGAGGCTGGTGCATTTCAGCTCCATACAACGGTGAACGGTATTGGCGAACGGGCGGGTAATGCACCTCTTGAGTCTGTGCTGGTGGCACTCCGCATGAAAGCCGGGGTTGAACGGTATGACCTTGTGCACCTCCAGCACCTCTCAAAACTCGTTGAAAAGGCGTCTAATATTCCCGTAGCAAGGACCCAGCCTGTTGTTGGTGCCCATGCATTTTCACACGAGAGCGGGATCCATATTGCAGCGATTCTCCAGGACCCTGAAACGTATGAATATTTCTCCCCTGAAATGGTCGGTGGCGAGCGAAAATTTATCCTCGGGAAACATTCAGGGTCAAAAGCACTCGAATATGTGGCATCTGCACTTGGGTTCCATCTTTCCAGGGAACAGATTTGCCGGGTCCTTGAACGCGTAAAAACTGAAGGCGAGCATAAATTAGTCGTCACGCCCGAACGTCTTCTTGAACTTATAAAAAGTATCAACATTGAGGGGTGATTTGGATGAGCACGCTCTCCGAACGGGTCCTTGGTGCAGGAGCCGGGGACTATGTCGATGCAAACGTTGACCGGGCCTATGTGCATGATGGGACAGGGGTACTCACGCTCGAGGCCTGGAAGGAGATGGGGTGTCCGGGACCGGCACACCCGGAACGGCTGTACATCCTCTTCGACCACATCGTCCCGGCAAACAACAGTACTACCGCGATGCTCCAGAGAGAGCTCAGAGTGTTTGCCAGGTCCCATGGTATCCATTTCTCGGATATCGGGGGTGGGGTCTGTCACCAGCTCATGGGAGAAGGGGAAGTACTTCCCGGTGAGGTCGTAGTCGGGGCAGACTCGCATAGCTGCACACTCGGGGCGTTCGGTGCATTTGCAACCGGTGTAGGGGCAACTGATATGGCGGCTGTCTGGGCATCGGGTGAAACCTGGTTCCGTGTTCCTGAAACTATAGCAGTCCGTCTTTCCGGGTCATTTAATGGCGCAGCTGAAGCAAAAGACCTGGCTCTTGCGGTAATTTCTAAGCTCGGGATGGACGGTGCGTCCTACAAGGCCCTGGAATACATCGGGGAAGGGACGAAATTGCTCTCAATGGAGGGGCGTCTGACCATTGCGAACCTTGCCACGGAAGCAGGGGCAAAAACCGGTCTCTTTTACGCCGATGACGTGACACGGGAATACCTCCTCCGGTTCGGCCACCGGGTAGAAAACCAGGTGCCAGAGCCCTGCACGTATGTTGGCGAGGTCCGGATTGATATCGGGGACCTTGAACCCGTGGTCGCGGTTCCCCCCCGTGTCGATACGGTCAAGCCGGTGTCATCGCTTGAAGGCCTGCAGCTTGACCAGGTATTTGTCGGTACCTGCACAAACGGACGTTTCGAAGACCTGCAACGGTTCTCATCCATCGTTAAGGGTAAGAAGGTGAAGGTGAGGACAATTGTGGTCCCGTCCTCGGCCGAAGTCCTCCGGAAAGCGGCTGATACGGGGGTCCTCTCGTCCATCATTGCCGCCGGCTGCACGATCGGTACACCTGGTTGTGGCCCCTGCCTGGGGGCGCATATGGGGGTAATTAGTGAAGGGGAGGTCTGCCTTTCGACGGCAAACCGTAATTTTACGAATCGGATGGGGATTGGCGGCAGCATCTACCTTGCATCGGTGGCAACCGCTGCAGCCAGCGCCCTGGCCGGAGTCCTGACCGTCCCGGAGCTGGTACCATGAAGCTCGAGGGGGATGCGGTCTGCCTTGGGGCGGATATCGATACCGATGTGATTATCGCCGGCAGGTATCTCAGGACAAAGGACCGGAAGATCTGGGTAGAACACGTATTTGAAGACCTTGACCCGTCGCTTGGCAGCCGGCTCCGGGGTGCGGTCATTGTGGCGGGCAACAACTTCGGGTGCGGTTCTTCACGTGAGCAGGCAGCGGTTGCCCTGAAGGAGGCCGGGCTCGTCGCCATCGTCGCGCCTTCCTTCTCCCGGATATTTTTTCGGAATGCGATCAATATCGGCCTTCCGGTCGTAGAAGGAGATTGTCATTGTACCAGCGGCGATCATGTGGTAGTAGACCTGGATGAATGGACGGTCACATGCGGGGGAACCCGGGTACCGGTCCGGCCCCTGTCGGCAAGGATGCAGGAGCTCCTTCGTGCAGGTGGGCTCGTACACCACTGGAGGTCAAAAAAGCCATGATATTTCCCCGCGAGTGTAAGGAAATCGGCTATGCAGATACGGAACCGTGCGGGAAACGTGTGTATTTTCTCTCGCAGTACCTTGTGCATAAGACCGGTACGGGGCATGAGATTGTTCGGGTGTCAGCCGATCCCGCCGAAAAAGGACTGATGAGGAAGGTGACCGCCGAGGAAGTGATAGCATCCGCAGCTGAGGTCTCCTGGTACCCGGAACGGGTTAATATCACTGACCGGGCCGGGCTCATCCGGCTTGCAATGGAATCCAGCCGACGCTGCACTATCTTTTCCGGGCACGACGAACACGTGACATTCGTGCTCGACCCTGACCCTGCAACACTGCTGACCGTTCATGTCTACGACGTGAAGCCCCCGCTCCCCGTCCTGTCAGACCGGGTAAAGGAACTGGAGGGGATCGGGCTGTTCGGGGAACTTGATATCAGGTTCGTGCACCATATCACCGATATTTCGCAGACCGGTGCCGATGTCCACCCCTGCAGGGCAGCAGGTTTCCCGAGGACTCTCGATGCAGACCAAATGGTTGGTGGTGAAACGGTAGCAGGCTGCATGGCCAGTTCCGGAATATACAGGGAATGTTACGGGGATGATTTTACCCTGATCGACATCTGTCCCATCGGGACCGTCGCAGAAGAACCATTCATCACCCGGTGCTGCCAGAAGGACCGGGGTGGGATTGGAAGGTATAATGGAAAATTCGGGGCGGTCGTCCACTGGGGTGCAACGCCGCGTGATATTCTCAAGGCCATCGATGGCCTCGTCAACGGATGGAGAGTGAAATAATGGCGAACGTCAGAAGTGTTGCAATCGTATGCGGGGATGGCATCGGGAAGGAAGTAATACCCGTTGCAAGGGATGTGCTATCCCTACTCCACCCCGAGTATGAATTATTCCCGGTGGAAGTCGGGTACGAGCGGTGGGAGCGGACGGGCGAGGCGATGGGAGATGATGACTTTGAATTGCTCAAATCGGCAGATGCCATCCTGTTTGGTGCGATAACAACACCTTCTGCTCCCGATTACCGCAGCGTGCTGCTCCGGATACGAAAAGATCTCGACCTCTTTGCCAATGTTCGTCCGGTGAAGGGCAACGGGTTTGACATTACCATTGTGCGGGAGAACATCGAAGGTCTTTACTCTGGGATCGAAGAGGTGGGGGTGGACAGGGCGACGACGCTCCGGCTCCTGACCCGCCATGAATGTGAGCGTATCGCCTGGTTTGCCTGCAACCTTGCAGGAAGCAGGACGCTGACCATCGGCCACAAAGCCAACGTGATGAAATCGGACGTATTCTTCAGGGACATATGCCTCCACGAAGCGTCGGTTGCCGGGGTGAATTGCAATGACCGGCTCATTGATGCGTTGTGCCTGGATGTGCTCCTCCACCCGGCATCGTACCATGTTATCGTGACGACAAACATGTTCGGGGACATCCTGTCGGATGTTGCTGCGTATCTCGTCGGTGGCCTTGGTATGCTGCCCAGTGCCAACATCGGGGAACGCCACGCATTTTTTGAACCGGTCCACGGAAGTGCTCCTGATATTGCGGGTCGGAATGTAGCGAATCCTGTCGCAGCGTTGCGGAGTGCAGCGCTCCTGCTCCGGCATGCAGGGGATAATCCCGGGTCGGATGCGATCGAATGTGCGATTCAGACGGTATTTTCAAAGGGGATAAAGACCCGGGACCTTGGAGGATCTGCTGGTACAAAGGAATTTGGTGAGGCAGTGCTCCTTGAGCTTGGACTTACAGGAGCGGGCTGAGTGTTTTTTCATTAATATAACGATTGATTTGGACAATCGTAAAAAGTAAGGACAATCTGGTTCTCCATCGTCGCAATTCAATCCTGCGAGTTCTCCCGGTCCCTTGGAACCCCTCGCCGAAAGGAACGGACCGCCCCGCGGAATCCACCCATTCACGTCCTTCTCATGAACGGGTACCTTCCTTTTCTATCACTTTCACTATGCATATACCGTGCCTTTATCCTGCCTGGTTAGTAACAGGAAAGCATGGAAAGGAAGAAGATTGAGACGGTCTGCGGCTACTCGTGCAGCACCTGCGACCACCACGGGACGGAGTGCCCCGGGTGCGGGGAGACAGAAGGGAAACCATTCTGGACAGCGTTTATCGACATTGACCGCTGTGCGATCTACGAGTGTTGTACTAATGATCGGAAGTTACCGCACTGCGGCAAATGCCCCGACCTGATGTGCGAGCGGTTCAACCGCCTCAGGGAGGACCCGAACATGAACGATGCGGAAGTAACCGCGTGTCTTGCGGCGATGGAAACAGAACTCAGGAGCAGGAAATAACTCGATCCGTCCTTCGGTTGCATCACTGTGTATCGTACAATCCCCAGGAGCATGAGGGAGTTCCCCGGAGAACAGGGGCAGAGTTATCAACCCGCCGGACAGTACCGGAAAAGTGTGACTGGAA
>Ga0114951_10001092_pt1 | contig 35114 bp, 24 predicted proteins | sample AM7aDNAmetaG_FD_88677 | JGI IMG/M metagenome (GOLD analysis project Ga0114951, IMG submission 88677) | Freshwater microbial communities from Finland to study Microbial Dark Matter (Phase II) - AM7a DNA metaG | ecosystem: Environmental > Aquatic > Freshwater > Lake | place: Finland: Lake Alinen... | reverse complement strand
CCACCCCCCCCCCCCCCCCCCCCCCCCCAAACACCCCTTCCTCCCCCCACCCCCCCCCCCCCCCCCCCACAAAAAAACACTCCTCCCCCCAAACCCCCCCCCCCCCCCCCCCCCCACACACACACACACAAAGAGGGACCCCATGAAGAAGAACATCAAGGCGTCCGGATCAGTCTCGACGCCAAGCATCGAGGAGCGTCGAAAGCGCGCCGTGAAATTGACTGCCCATCTCATGGCGGCAGAGCATCAGCGGCGGTTGCGTTGTGGAACTCAGACAGAGGAGGTGGAGCCCGTCACAACGGCGGGACCGGCCCGTTGAGCACCGGTCTCCTCCGGCTGTTGCTCGATCAGACATGACGTGCCGACAGGGGCATAGGCATCCGTTCTGCTCTGCGGTCTACGGGCGGCCTCGCAACGAGGCCGCCCGTTACGGCTCCTCACTTTAGCCATCCATCACCGAGGAGACGGGGTTACCTACGTCAAGCTGGTAGACGGGGCATACTGCCGCCAGTCAAATTTCTGACCACTCCCGGCCGTTCCACAAACCTGCGTCGACCAATACACCGGAATTCCCATCGAATCAGCGATCAGAACTATCGTTCCTCTACTGTTTCGAAAGTATTGCCTTAAGAATCCTTTTCTCCTCGCCAAAAGATATTCGTTCTGAAGCGGCGATTCGCGGCAGTGCGGCATGTGACAATGGCCGTGCCATCCAAAGACAGGTCGTCCCGAACGGTCGCGGGCTTGCTGCGACCGACGACTCCGGTTCCTGTCATGAGCCGAATGCTCCCACGATTTCCGCCAGCGCCTGCTCGCGGCGGCGATCCAGCGGACTTCCGGGGTTCTTGCGACATTCGCACACGCGCTCTTGCGCGAGCCGGTAGGTGTCCTTGGAGCCTTCGGCCTTCCATGTCGCATAGGGGCTGCGGACGGAAATGCGCGGGGAAACATACTCGTCGGAACGCAGGTGGCGTACGGTGTGTTCCGCGGTCAGGAACTGTCCGTGAGGGCCGAGTTCTTTCACCAAACCGGACGCAATCGTCTCGTCGGACACCCTGAGGCCTTGTGCGATGCGCCGCGACATGGCCGATATCTCCTCGTCCATAATGAGCTGTTCATGGCTGCATGTCATACCGGTGGCGAACATGCCGCAATTGACAATGAGATCATTGCCGGCTCCCATCGCGCAAAAAGTGCTGAGAGCCTTTTCCCAGGCGTTCTGCTCGTCGTGGGCATGGTTGTCGGAGTTCGGGGCCGTGGTGTGGGAGGGGACGTGGTAGAAGCGCGCCAACTGCGCACCGGCGATCCGGCAAATGGTCGTCTCCGTCGAGCCGACGAGCGCCGCGCCCGTGCGCATGTCTGCCGTGGTCCACGAGTTTGCATACAGCACCTTCGCTCCGGGTTTCAATAGTTGCGTCAGCACCAGGCCGGAGAGGCATTCCGCGTTGTTTACAGTGATCAACCCGGCCAGGGTGTAGGGGGCCGAAATTCCCGCGATCGGCTCGGGCAGGATTGCCAGAGGCACGCCCATGTTTACAGTTTCCATGAGCGCCTGGATGACGCCGTGCTCCCAGAAGAGCGGACTGGTCGGGGACAATTGCCCAATAGCATAGGCTTGGCGATTGAAGTCGCCGGCAAAGGCCGCCTGTGCCATGTGGATAACGGCGCCATTCACTTTCGCGCTGTCCGTAGAGAAGAAGATGGGCTTCCGGCTGTTCTTCATGACCGCGCGGACGCCGTGGAGCAACGTGGCCTTTGAGTCCGGCACGTCCTGTGGCATCACAGGAATGCCGATCATGTCAATACACTCCAACTGATCGCAGAGCCGGGCGAACTGCTCGACGTCGGAAACGGTTGACGGTCGCCTCTCGCCTGTCTCCGAGTCTACCCAGAACACCGCATTGTGCCCCGCAGCGATCCTGGATTCTCCCCCACCTAGGGCGAACACGTGTTTTCCCTCGCGGTCGAAAACTTCGAAGCTCGAGGGAACGGAACTCAAGGCTTCTTCCACACAGGACCGGCTGAATCGGACCCGCCGCAGTTCGCGGTCAACCGCGAGCCCTCTTTGCTCCAGAAAGGAGAGCATCTCCGCGTGCTGAATCTCCACGCCACAGTCCGCCAGGATGCTCAATGTCGCGTTATGGATCTGGCTGATTTCCGAGACCGAAAGCACTTGAAGTGGTGAAAGCTTCATGCACGTCCCTTTCCAAATCCGAGTTAACCCTCAGTTTGCCCGTGAAGGTGAACACAACCTCCCTGTGCCGCGCAGGCCACGCGTCGGGCCGTGGGATCATCTCCGTCTCTAGGTCTACGGCGTGTTCGGCCTTGTATGCTAGGTGAATGTCCCCGTTCTTCATTTTCGCAATGCGCGCGTCCAGGTCGCTCGGCGAGCGCCAATCATCATTGGAGGGCATCTTCCCTTTGCGCTTCCGGTCGAACCGGCGCAATTGCTCGTCAGTGGGATTCTCGATGCCCGCCTCCAGTGCCAGCCGCCCGACGTATTCCTTTCAGTCCTCGCCGTTGCCCTTGCGCACGATGCTCTTCATCGCCGCGTTCACTTTCCGGAATCCGCCATGGCTTGCGGAATTGCTCGGCCACCCGGTAAAAGGCCAGTTTCGGTTCGCGGTAGGCCGTAAGAATGCCCTTGTTGTTGTATTCACCCGGGCGCGTCTGCCAGAGCGCATCGCTGCTGCGACAGTCGCAGAATTGCCAGAGGATCGCCCCCGCTGCCAACCCCGATTGGCGGAGTCGCTCAATGACGCGGGTCATGAGCTCTGCCTGATACTCCTCCGTCCACCTACGCAATTCGAAAGAGTGCGCGCCGGCGATCGCTGCCGCTCCGAACTCAGAGAAAAGGATCGGCTTGCCTTTTGACACGCGCCGTGCGGTCCGGAGAACTTTCGCGATCTCCATTTCCAGGTTAGCCAAATCCCCATTGTACCAGCCCGGATAGGTGTTGATAGAAACCACGTCGAGCAGACCGAAACACTTGTCCCTATCGGGGTGACTGCTGCCGTAGGTGATCAGTCGTGTGGAATCGAGTTTGCGGAAGCGGTCGGCAAACAACTTGAAGGTTTTAGGCGCAACGGGATGGAAGGAGTGCGCCTCATTGAGCATCCCCCAGAAGATCACGCTCGGGTGATGGCGGTGCTGCGCGACCATTTCATCAATTTGCGCCAATGACTCACGACGAAAGTCCGCGCGGGCCATTTCCCCGGGCGTGGCCTGCCAGTGAGAGAGTTCCTCCCAGAACAAGATGCCGTTCTCATCACATAGGTCGAGGAAGAATGAGTCGTTGGGGTAATGGCTGCCGCGAACGCAATTGGCCCCGAGATTCTTGAGAATTTCCATGTCGCGCAGATGGGCCGCCGGGGGCAGGGCCGGACCGAAGTCGGGATGGAACTCATGCCGATTGACTCCGTGCAGAATCAGAAGCTTGTCGTTCAGCAGGATTTGCCGGCCTCGCACTGCCAGTGTGCGAAAGCCGACGCGCTCTTGCCAGAGGTCATCACCGATGCGAATGGCCGCGGTATAGAGACGTGGGGATTGCGGCAACCAGCGTTCGACTTTGGCCATCGGCACACTGGCTCTGCCTCGACCTTCACGGTTCAATGCTATCTTTCCTACAGCCTTTCCATCCACCAGAACTTCTGCGCATTTGGGCAACGCCTCACCCTGGGTCCTCACTTGGACCTGGCAGGCCAATTCCCATCGGCGGCCGTTGAACTCCGGCAAGGCGCACGCGGAGGTGATATGCGAAACAGGCAACGCCTCGGCATAGACGGAGCGCGGGATGCCGCCATAAATGTGAAAATCCACATCGTGACGCAGTAAACTTAAGCCCGGGCCCGGGCGGTTGTCCGCCAGCACCGTCAGACGGTGGCGGCCGGGCCGGACTTGTGGGCAGCAGAACTCGAAGCCGGTATATGCGTTGCGATGCGAGCCCAGGAACCGGTCATCAAGCCAAACCTTCGCCGTGTGCGACACGGCCTCAAAAACCAGGCGCAGCGCTGTTGCCACGTCCCCTTGAACCTCGAACTCACGTTGGTAGCAGCCAAAGCCGCGGTGGCGGAAATGCCGGAAGGATGCCTCCCACACGCCGGGGACGGGAAGGATGTCGTCATATTGCGAGTTGGGCAACGGGCGCTTGGGGGCAGTATCAAGTGCCTTGAAGTGCCATACGCCGTCCAACGATAGCCGACGCCGTCCGGGAAACTGCTGAATGAGACGTGACACGCAACTTCTCCTTTTGCCGGCGGCTGGGCCGATCAGATTAACTAACCAGCACATCGGTGTAAAGATAGACGCAAGCTAGTTCGTCGACTACCCCCACGGCAAGCGTTCTTCCGTTGGGAGAAAGGGCTACGGTCGTCGGCTGGGTGTTGCTACAGACAAAATCATCCGCCGGGGCGTAAAAGGTGCGGCCGATCTCCCGCAGACCTGTCTCATCGTCGTAGTGGAAGAGATGGCCCAAGTCTTGGGAGTCTCCTGAAACGCCAAAGGCGCTTATCCGGACGGCGTCAGTGACGATCTGGTGCACCGGTCCGTGCAGGCCGACTGCACCGAGCGAAAACGTCCTGCCGGTTTGCGGATCAAAACGTGCCACCATTCCGTCGCGGCTGCCCACAAGCCATTGGCCACCCTTCCACGGCGCCCAGCACGTGGGTTCAGCCAGGTATTGCCGCCCCTGGCGCGATGGCAGGACGGCTGTCGTCAGAATGGCGGGCATACCCTCTTTTCGGGGGCAGTCCATTGCGCCATCCGTCCGAACCGCTATTCTGGCGCCGCGGATGCGCAGACGACACGCGCCGTTGGGACCGCACCATACCGTGAGGCGCTCATCATTTTCCCACTGCATGGCAACTACCGCTGCGGCGCCTCTGGAAAGAGTCTCCCACAACCTGATCACCGATGTGGAACGAGCTTGGATCGCCGTATTGGCCTTGTCCAGCAGGAATTGGTTGGACTTTTCGTAATCACAGGCAAACTTACGATATTTTTCCGTGTTTCTTTCGTATTCTGGGTCTGCGGAAAGTTTATGGGCGTCCGCGAAAAGAAGGTAGGCGGCCACGTCGCGTGTTTTGACGCGCGCTTCGGCTGAGATCAACCGGCGGGTATCAACGGCCAGGATGCCCGGCGGGTCATCGCCATGGTTTGTGTCCGCAATGTGGAGTACGTCGTTCTCATCCATCAGCATTTCACTGACGCATTCCGTTGCTCTTCCCGGCGTGCCGAGCAATCCCACATATTCTGGCTTCCCGCCTTGGAGAAGGTCCCACCGGTGCAGGTGACATAGACTTCCTACGACGACGGTCAGTGGCTGCATGGTCACCAGCCACAAGACGCCCTTTGAATCGAAGGCCAGTCCCTTCTGGGCGACGGGTGGGGCGCAAGCGAAACTGGAAGGCAGAAAACTAGGGGTCCGCTCGATCTCCAGCGTCTCAGGATCAATGACATAGAGATAGTCACTGTAACGGAAGGAAACGTAAAGTCGCCCATTGGGACCTTGGTCGTGATGGCCGAGGATTCGTTGCGTCTTGCACAAAGGGTTAGTTTCGGGTGCTTGCGTGGGAATCCCCATGTGCGTGATTCGACGCGTGTCCACGTTGATGTGATAGACGTGTCCCGTACGGCTGGCGGTGTAGAGGTGGCCAAGCCGATCCTTGCAGATGCAATAGGATCCATACTCTGTGATCTGACCGAAATCTTGCAACTCCTTTGACGTGAGATCGAGGCGGAAGAGGTGTCCCCTAAGATAGGAGGTGAACCAGAGCGCATGGTGTCTGTCATCGTAGATGGCGCCATAGATGGTGTCACGTGCGACGGGCATGCCTAAGACCTTCGCTTCCCGCCGCTGCGGGTCCCATTCGATGAGATGCGACCCGGGGTAGCCTTCCCAGATGTGGGTGTAGTACGAATCGAGCATCCAGCAAGGGTGGACCGGCGACCTCGCCGTGGTATGAGTGAACATGATGAGCTTGCCGTCGCGCGTGGGCTGCATGGACGTGTGAATCTTGCTGGGCGGGATGATGCGGGAATTGGCCATCGTCTCCAAGCCGCCGTCGAAGCAGAACCGCAGCGCGCCGTCCGCGGGCAAGTATTCGTACAGCCGCACCGAGACCGACGCGCCGAGCTCTCCGCACAGGGAGGCATACATCGTCTTGCCCGGCCCGCGGGCGATGTCCCAGATGGAATTGTGCGGCAGGGCGTCGGGGAACCTCGAGTACCGGACCGCAGACTGGGGTACCATGTCAAAATAGTCGGCGGGAAACTGATCTACCCGGTACGGAGCTTGATTGCACTCGCTCATGTTCTTATTGTTCCTGGGGGTGGGAGGGTTCAATCACGGCAATGGACATTGGAGGCAGCCGGAGCGTCAATCGCCGGGAACGGGTATCGGCCATTTTGCCCGTTGAACTCCAGACGCGAATTCTTTGGTCCTTCTTGCCCTCGCAGGTGCGGGGAAGTATCTCGAAGTTCAACGTGCGCCGGTCCCAGTAGTTGATGGCCACGAAGCGGCCCGCCTTTGCGGTGTCCGCGTATGCGATGAGGTCCTCGCGTTCATCCGGGGAGAGGCCGCGAACCTCGAAGGCGAGCTTGCTTTCTACAAAGCGAGCGATTTCGCGAAAGAACGGACCGAGCGCCTGCCGGAGTCCGTTCTCATAGCTGCAAGAAAGGACCGTGTACACGGTCCCCTGGCCGACGCGATGACGCACGGTTATAGGAGTGCCATTGGCCTCGTGGACGACCTCGCCTCCGGCCAGTTTGACCGGATAAGGGAACAGCCCCAGCGTTTCACCATATTGCCGGCGCTTGAAAATCCGGTCTTTGACCGCCGTGTGACGGATGATGCCGCGACGGACCGGGTGCAGCGTATACATGTAGGAATAGCCGCCGAGTTCCAGTCCGCAGAAATCCTCGACGTGCCCGGCCCGGTAAAATTCCTCCGCGTGCGGCGTGGCCCAGGAGACGATTCCCTCCTTCTTTGCCAGGTAGTGCGCGCCGTTGGCGATCAGGATGCCGCCCGCGCGGACGTAGTCGCGCAGCTTGGTCATGAGTTCGTCGTCCATCGTGTTCCACTCGAACAGGACGATCACGTCATAATTCTTGAGCACGTCCGGCGACGCGTACCATGGGATGATGTCCATGTCGCCATAGGGCGTGCCGCTGAACGCCGTCTGATACCACTCTTCTCCGGCGCGCAGGCGAGGATAGAAGACCGAGAACATAGTCTGCTGAGTCCAGGAGAAGATCTCCTCGCCTATGCCGCTCTCTTTGTACCAGGGAAGCGACCAGCCGAAGTAGCCTTGTCCTTTCATGAACGCGATCCGGATGTCGGGGCGCATCGGGACAGGGTTTTCCCGCGTGAACTTCCGAAAAGTGCGGAACCCGTCAATGGCCGCTTTGCTGGGCTTCCACTGGTCATGCAGGCAAAGTTGCTCATACGCATAGGTTGTCCCGCCGCCCGCCCAACTGACGATCGAGGGCAGGAAGTAGACATAGCCTGGTTCGTGGCCTGCGACCTTGTCCTTGATGAGGTGTTTGGCCTCACACTTGACATCGCGCACCCAGTGGTAATAGCGCCAGGGGCATGGGCCGACGCCGTATGGGCTGCCGTTGGTCCGGCCGATGCCGCGCGCCTCGGCCAGAGCTGGAGAGTACTCGCGGCCGTTGTACTCAGGGAGATAGCCGAACTCCTTGCAGCCCGCAGCTCCCATGGCGAATTTCAAACCGTGGAAGCCCGACATGTCGTATCCGCCGAATTGGCGCGTTCGGCGTGTGAGGCCGGCCCAGTCCACCCACCAGCAGAAACGGCCCTCGCCCATCGCCTCACGCAACGGCTTCAAGTATTCGCCGAGCACCTGACGCCAACATGCGTAGGCCTCGTAGGGATTCTCAATCTGTTTCGGGAAAGCCTTGCCGGTGTGGAGGTTCTTCGTCAGGTCCATCCACAACGTCTCCCCCGGCCAGTGTTCGATCCGGTCGGTGCCGAAGTCCGGGAAATTGAATTCCCACCGAAACAGGCCGAGGAAATGGGCGTCGAGGCTTTTGTCCCGGCGTAATTCACGAATGAAGCCTGCATCGAAAGTAGTGGTCGGGAAATCCAGTTGAAGCATGAACTTCAGTCCACGTCGCGAGCTCTCTCTCATCTGGTGAAATGCCATGCGGCCATCCTTGGCCGTGTCCGGACCGCACAGCGAAACGAAGTTGAGGCCCAGACGTTTGGCGGTATCCAGTTCTCGCATCGCGCCGCGACGTCGCGTTTCATAAGGCTTCTTCGCGTCAAGCCAGACCCAGTCCGTGTAGGTCCCGAAATAGTACGGCGAAGTCTTTCGTCTGGCGCTCTTCTCAGTCATGGCGTCGTCCTTTCGGCGCGGATCAATAATTCCAGGCTTCCGAGTCCGGTGTGAGGCAGTCGTGTTCTTCATCCCAGTCCGGGGCGACCGAGTAGGCGGTGGGCCATATTCGCCGGTATTCCTCCACTGATCGCGGGCGAATCGGGCACTGGTGGCAGGGCCGGAAGCCGTCTTTGCCGTCGTTCAGAAGTTCGAGGACCAGCCGATGGCAATCATCCAGCTTGAACAACGTGCAGTGGCTCTGGCCGACCACTGTCTGGCGATGCAGCCCCAGCTTCTCCATTTCGGGGGCATAGAGGGGTAGGGCTTCATCCGTCAGCGGGCAAGGTTCTTCGCGCCAGCCCCAGCTCCTGCCTATGACCCGTCGGCCATCCGGGAGTGCGACGTGATAAGCGAAGGTGCGCACACCAATACAGGGTGATTTCAGGACGGTCGTCGTAACGTGGTGAAAGGTATTGCAGCCATACGTCGTGCCGAGAAACAGGCCGCAACCGCCATCCTTCCAAAGCAGGCCCAACGGTGATTCAGTTCCCATCGTGAGCGTGCGATGATGAAGGCGAACGTAACGCTCGGCGTTCTTGCCCCACGCCGCGAAGGCATGGGTTGGGTTGAGACTGCGCAGAACTCCGGGCAGCCGCCAGAAGAGATCAGGGATCGCACCGTTGGTCGTCCGGGTCGCGCGCGGGTCAAAGCAGCCGGGACCGCCAGCCTCGAAGGGTTCGCCGTGGTTGAACGAAGGCATCAGGATCGTCCCATCGGGAGTGATGACTTCCATCAACGCCTCGATCACCGTGCGCGCGCCGTCTTCCACCCGGCCGAAGCTCTTCAAGGAAGAGTGCACCATGACGCCCATGCCCGCCCGCACACCGAGTCGGCGCAGACCGTCGGCGATCTCCCGGTGCGTGACGCCCGGAACGCCCGATTCAAGCCTATTTACTGGTTGCTTATGTTCCACCTTCATATCCTGCTCTCATGGAAGAGGGTCAGGGCGCCAGCAAGTGGACGGCAAAAGTCAGACGCGAACGGTCGGAGTCCAATTCGTTGGCAAAGCGAATGGTGTAACGATCCGATCCCGCAGCGGGGTCCGACGTGAACTCCGCCCTGACGAAGGAGTAGAACGGTTCGCCATGATGGACCGTGTAGACCGCCAATTCGTGCCGTCCCGCCGGCAGGAGTTCATGGAGCGCAATCCACGGGGTGGTTGTACCCGGCCAGAGATAGTCGGTCTTTTCTGGCTTCGCCTGAACGAGGCCTCTTGCGCTCACGTATCCTAATAGTTCTCTTTCACCGGTCGATCCGACCTGGACGAGTTCGTTCCAATTGTCGTAAGTGTCCCACCAGATCGAATCCTCCCAGACTATCGGCAACTGGGGCATGGCCAATCGAACAAAGAGGTGTTTGCGCGGTGACGGCTCGAACCGCGCCTTGCGGAGAGCTTCAATTTCGGCATCATAAGCGCGCTCGGCCGGTCCGGGTGTCGGGTATGGTTTCCGGAAGGCTTCCAGCGCCGGCTGCCATGCGGCAGGCCGGGGAGTCAGGAACCAGCCCACCACTCCATACCCGGGCACCGCCGCTTCAAAGGCGGGCGGCACAGGTGCCGTGGTTGCCCGTGGTGGGTTGGCATGCGGGTTCAGTCGCACGGCGGTCCAGTTGCTCTCCGGTTTCACGCCGGTCGCCGGCCACTTCGCCTCGACCTTGATGCTCCTTGGTGCGGCGGAGAAGTTCGTGGCGAGGAGCAGAACGGAGCCGTCGTGGGTCACGAAGAGACATGCGGCCGTATCGTCCGAATCGGTTAGGAAGATGTCCGACGTATTCTGCTGGTGGAGGACTTTCAGCGCTTCCTGCCCGCGCAGGATGCCCCAGAGCTTCCAGACCGGCCGGGCGAAGGTGACCACCCCCGGCTCGCAAGGATGCTGGAGTGAGGAACTCCCAATCTGCGTGCCAAGGCCGATGTGTGGAACTTGCCCGATGCTGGCCAGGAAGGGGACCGCGCGAGGCGTCTCGTAATCCGGGAACGCCGCCGTCCACATCGTCGGCGCCGCTACGCTCACGCCGCTGAAGTAGGCATGCGTGGTGCGATTGCTGAGGAGGACTCCGCGCTCCCCTTCGCCCGCGACGTAACCGTCCACAAGGCCGGTCATGCCGCAGGCGGCAAAGAACGGTCCGGCATGGCTGAAGAACACTCCCCGCTCCCCCACGCGCTTTCGCACTTCGCGCATAGCAAGATAATACTCGCGAAACGCGATCCGTCCGCAGGCATAAGTCTCATCCTGACCGGCGGGGTAGATGATCGGCGACCCGTAATCCATGTAAAGGCCGTCGTAGTCGCGTTGAAAAAACTCGTCAAACCAGTCGGCGTGGTCCTCGCGGACGGAGGGCTCGTTGCCGCGGACATAGACGGCCATTCGCATCCCCAGTCGATGCGCGCCCTCGATCACGCGGCGGAACTCCCGCTCGTCGTTCGGTGCTGCACCGTTCTGCACGTCGGAGCGCCAACATTCATGGAGCACGAGAAGGTCGGCACCTTCCTCGGCCATCTTCTGAATCTGAGCGTCCGTCGGGAGCTTCGAGGAATCAATCCAGTGGTGAAAGCGCAACGGGGGATGTCGCCGCGTGAGCGGGGCGCGGCACATCGTCCAGCCCCATTGATTGCGCCACTGCCAGAGTCCGCGGGGACTCGTGCGCCGTTCGCACAGAAAGTCCCATTCCAGTTCCGGCGCTTCCGCGTTCCACCGCACGGAGGTTCGAACATTCTGCGGATCGCCGCCGGGAGAATTGGAGCCTTCAAGGAACCACTCCAGGTGCTTGTCCCTCCGCCCCTCATGCCCGAAGTCGAAACTTACGAACGGCAAGAGCATCCCGTCCTTGACCACCTCATTCCCCGGCTGGAGGAAACGCTTAATGCCGCCGAGGGCTTGAATGATGTCCGCGCGAGTGAAGTCGGGGCGTTCCCAGTAAGCCCAGGAGAGATCATTGTTCTTCTCCGGGGAAACCGGCGGTCGTAAGCGGAAATGACTCAAATCCGGTGTCGAATTCCCAGCGGCCACAAAGAAGCTGCGTACAAAGCAGACCCCATCAGGCCAAAACTCATAGCGCTGGGTGAGCCGGAAACCCTCCAGCACCGATCCATCTGTCTTGCGCCATGGCAGATTACGGAACTCGACGCGCTTGGCTTCGCCCACATCGGTGACGGTTGGTTGATACTGCTCCGGCCAGAAAGGTTCTGCACCACTTCCATCGGGGAGTTCCACGGTGAGCCACGGTCGCGCAGATTGTGAAATAGTCTCTCCGCCTTCAGCGCCTGAGAACCCAAGCCAAGTTGGGAAACCACCGCCGGAGCGGCCAAATAGGACCGAATGCGCTTGATGGCGAACGGCTACAGGCATTGCCCTCATGTTCCCTCCGTAAGGCTATTGGGGTATGTGCATACTGGGGGCATAATATCAGCAGGTATTTATTCTGTCAAGGCTGGCATAAAAGCGCAAAAATACTTGACATAACCTATGCCCGTTGATATAGTGCGCAACGAATAGGCGCATAGTGGCCGCACAGATTACGCTCATGCTGCCGTCCCGCGTAGCGCGGACGTTACGTGGGGCATCAAGTGCTAAACATACTGCACCCGCAGGCACTTTCCGGGTGCCAGTGCACCGAGTGAATAGCGGTCTAGGAGAACGTTTCATGGCGACGGCGACAGTTGCGCGCAAGAAGACTGAACGTGTGATCGAATATCTTCTTCAACAGGTCAAGAGATCGGAGATCCGGGTGAACGACAGGTTCCCTTCGCAGACGGAACTTGCCCAGAAACTCAATGTGTCTCCGGCGACGGTCGGCATCGCTCTGAGCCAACTGGCCGAGCAGTTGCCCATCGAGGCCATTCCCGGCAAGGGGGTGTTTCTTCGGACGGAGAGCATCCGGCAGCGCACGTTCACCATTGCGATCATCGGCTTCTTCGCCAGCCGAATGGGGGCCAGCGGCGTTCCAAAACAGGATACCTACTGGCAGGGCATCCTGCACAGTCTCCACCACGAAGCGCATCTCCATAGCGAGGCTATTGTCTGGATACCCGGAACGGACCACGAACCGTTGGACGTGGACCGAATGCTCATGCACCGTCCTGACTGCGTGGTGAGCTTCGGTGTATCCCTCAGGCCGGAAACGGTGGTTGAACTGCGCCGACGGCACGTGCCTTTAGTGTCAGGAAACCGCCAGTGCGAGGAAGATGGCCTTTCGTACGTGGACTATGATACCAACGGCGGGTTCCGCCGCGCGGCGGAGGTCTTCCACGAGCGAGGGCATCGTCGCATTGCCGCCCTGGTGTATAACGCCGGCTTCGCCAATTTGAATGCGCTGTACTATCAGACGTTCTGCCAGACGTTGGTGGAACGAGACTGTTTGTATCGGTACGCCGACTACTGGCGCGAGTTTTGCGGGCGGGTGGACAACCTTTTCGAGGCGCATGAAATCTTTGCACAGCGGGAAATGGGCGCGCTGCTGGACCTTCCAGAGCCGCCGACGGCGGTGTATTGCTGGAATGAATTCATGGCCCGAGGCGCTGCGAGGGCGGCCGAGGATCGGGGGCTGAAGATCGGACACGATCTCAGCGTCATCATCACCGGCTGCAAGGAAGATAGCGCCCCTTTCAGCAAGTTGGAGGAGCCACATGATGAACTCGCGCGGACCTTGCTGAAAGCGGCCCGCGAACTGGCCGCCGACCCTCATATAATCCGCCAGATCAGCATTCCCAAACCGTTTATTGATTGCGGTACGGTGGCCCATCTGAACGCAGCCGCAACGATTGGCAACGGCAAGTGATGCTTCAGAATGATTGAAGGAGAGTTGGTAATGGCCGGTAGTTACATCGCAAGGATGGGCGTGGTGTTTGCGTGTCTGGCATCATTTCTGAGCAGTAACGTCAGCGTAGGGGCCGTGCCGATCTCGATTCAAAGGGTGAACGCGGTGGGGCAGAAGCCGGAGCCACAACCGGCGATCTCAGGGCCGCAAAGCTTGAGTTGTCCACTGCCTGCTGTTGGCCGCGCCCTGGACCTCACGGTGCGCATGGGAAGGCCCAAGGCTGAGTGCGAGTTGAAGCTTAGCGGCACGCAGGGCGCCAGCTGCTCGCTCGATCTCGCGGCGACCGACGAGGCATTCCTGAACGTTGGAATGTCCTTCGCGGACAAGTCGCCTTACTACCGCATGCCGTACTATCTCAAGCCGAACCCGCGGTATTATGTGGGAGAGAAACGGCGCGACGGCTTCCCCTTCAAGTTGGCCGACCCCACGGCTTTCACCGAACAGGCGCAGGTTATGGCGCGCTATGCGGAATTCCCTTCGGCGCTGACGGCGCCAATTACGGTGCGCTTGGAGCGGACTGAGGAAGCTCTTGCCGTCTGGCTGGATGGACGATTCCTTGCCGCGCTGCCGGCGGACATGAAGTCGGCGGAACTGGCGTTATCCCAGGGGAATGAGTTCTTGGGGGCGACGGACACTCCGGCGCTGCGCTCTGGCTTCTACCAGCCGTTGGATCTCAGTTATTATACACGGCCTGGCGCCGTGCGTTTCGCGCCGAAGGTTTCGGGCTTTACCCCGGAAACGCTCACGGACCTTGGCCGGATTCCGTTCTTGCCGCTTCGCGCCGACCGCGACATTGACGTGGGACTGAGTCGCTGGCTGGAGGAAAAGATAGACCCGTCCGATTTCTGCGACACGGAAACGACACGCAGCGCGTTCGACGGTTGCCCCGAATCCATCATCCTTCAGGTCCCGAAGGAGAACTACGTAGCGGCGCACGTGCTGTGCGTCGTCGAACCGAGTGACACGAAGGTCCCGGCCCTCACGTTGCGTGTGACGCGTTTCGGCAACCATTACGGCGACTCCGGCGGGCGCCCGGACCCGGCGATGCCGTACACCACCGTCTATCTGCCGGCGGACCCGGCCGCTGCGCTGCCGCCAGGCATTCTGAAGGTCGGCGAGGTCACGGCGGCGGAACGGAGCCTGCCGGTCTATCTCGTGACCGTGCCGCTGAAGATGGGAGAGATCACGGACCTTCTCGGCGAAGAGGCGCCGACCTTTGGCGACCGCGGGCGGCGCTACTTCGACATTGAGCTGACAAAAGAGATGCGCACGGCCGTCCATTTCTTCAACCTTCAATCTTGCCGGATCAGGCCCATCGGCCCGGCCAGCGCGGTGCATGTGCTGGGGATGACGCTTGAACGCAGCCCGGTGGACGTGGCGGTGACTTCCAGCCAGCCCGGCAACATCTTCTACGCGGCCGAGAATCCGGTGCTCGCCGTTAAACTGACCAATACCCGCCCTGAATCGCAGAAAGTCACGTTGGGATGGGAGATCACCGACTATTACGGCGCGACAACGCGTGGCAACAAGAACGTGACGTTGCCGGCGCACGCAGATAAGGACGCGGTAGAAGTCCCGCTGCCCCTGACGCAGCCGAAGTTCGGGTATTTCGATCTGGTCATCACGGTCAAGGACGCCCCGACCGGGCGTGAGTTATGGCGTCAGCCGACGAGCTTTGCGTTGCTGCCGCCGGACACCCGTCAGGTAGGGAATGAGTCTCCCTTCGGTTGCTGGTGGTTCCAGAAGGGGCATGGCTGTTGTGCCGAGCTGGCGAAGGTTGGACCCATTCTCCAGCGCATGGGCATGCGCCACACGTGTCCCCAACTTGATTCGCCGTATCAGGAAAAGGACTTGGCGGCGTACAAGGTGAGCTACAGCATGGCAAACTGGTATGGTCTTGATGAAACAACCTTGCCGGCGTTTCTTGACAAGAACCCTCACATCCGCCTCGGCATGATCTTCCACGAGATCGGTATTCCAGACACGAAAGTGCCATTTCCGGAGTTGCTCGGCCAGCCCAAGCCGGACCTGTCCAAAGAAGGAAAGCTGGAATTCGACAAGCGCTGGAAGCAAATGGAAGTGCGCGGCGACTTCTACCGCTCAAAGTACCCGAACGTCACAATCAGCTTCGGCAACAGTCCTTCCGACATCAGCGTTCAGTTCATGCGGTATGGTCTGCCCAGGAAGTATGTGGATTGCTTTGGCATGGAAGGCGTTGGAGTCTGGTTTCCCACGGAGGGGCAGCCGAGGCGGGGCGGCATGCAGGAAGTCTGGTGGCTGGCAGAGATGCAGCGCCTTTACGGCTATACAGACATTCCCCTCTCTTCCGGCTATGAGTACATCTGTCGCTGCACACAGCCCGGAGGATTGACCGAACGTCAGCAGGCCGACCTGTACGTCCGGGATTCGCTCCATTGCCTGGCATACGGCTACCAGAGCATCAACATCGGCCTGTTGGATGACTGCCCGGATTCCTACTCGACGACCATCTACGGCGCATCCGGGTTTGTCCGGCGCACCCCGCTCCTCACGCCGAAAGTCTCCTATGTCGCCTATGCTACCTTGACGCAAGCGCTCGATTCGGCCAAGTATGCCCGGTATTTGGAGACCGGTTCTCGCAGCCTGTATGTCCTGGAGTTCACGCGAGGCGGAGAGCATGTCTATCCCATCTGGACAGCGCGCGGGCGGCGTGAAGTCGCACTGAAGTTGCAGGCACGGGCTGACGCGACCCTGACCGACGGCATGGGCAACAGCCGGAAGATCTCCGGCGACGTCCTAAACCTGACGGCGACCCCTTCGCCGATGTATTTGACGGTGTCAACAGCCGTCGCTTCAGTGACGCCGGGCCGTTCCGCCTTTGACGAAACCGAGCCGGCCAAGGCCGCGCCCGTCAGTGACATCAGTGATCCTGAAGCCTTGGAGATGGAAACGGCCCCCGATCATTACCTGGAGACGTATGCTGAAGATATTCCGCACGCGCTGGGCAAGTTCAGCGTCGCCGGCGTACAGGACGAAGAGAAAGGCAAGTGCATCGAGCTGACACTTGCGCCGCAGCCGGAAACGCCGAAGATCGTCATGCGCTACGTCGGCCTGAAGCTGAAGAATCCCGTGAAAGTTCCCGCTGAAGTCGGCAAACTGGGTCTGTGGGTGAAGGGAAATTCCTGCTGGGGCCGGGTCTATTTCGAGTTTGCCGACGCCCACGGCGAGAAATACTTCTCCGCTTGCAATGAAACGAGCGGCTGGGACGTGAGCGACTGGATGGGGAAGAGCGCCATCAACTTCGACGGGTGGTGCTTCGTTTCGCTTGATCTTCCGAAGCGTTATCCCGGCGGCTTCCACGGCCCGCGTGATCGGGACTGGAGCTATAGCGGAGGCGACGGGGATGGCGTGGTGCAGTTCCCCATCACGGTCACACGGTTCGTCGTCGGCATGCGCGACTGGCAGGTGTATGTGAAGGACATGGTTCCATCAAAAGGAGGGACAATACGATTGAAAGGCCTTGTTGCGGGGATGTGACAGCGTTGGACGACAGGCGACGAAGGAGTGTAAGGGTCGTCTTCTTGGAGGCCTGAGTTCAATGCAGAGTCTGCTACTGACGTTGCGGTCAACCTTCATGTTGGTCGGGTTGCTCGTCGTAATCGTTGCGATTGCTGTTCCGGTGATACGACAGGCGGCGAAGAGTTGCAGGGGGTGTTTTTATGGAGGAGGCTTGACTTCAATGAGAAGCTTGCGGGCGTGGCTCTCGGCTTTTACGTTGATCGAGTTATTAGTGGTCATCGCCATTATCGCTATCTTGGCCGGAATGCTCCTGCCTGCCCTGGCGGCGGCGAGGGAAAAGGCCCGGCGCACGGCTTGCCTGAACAACATCAGCCAGATGAGCAAGGCGCTGGAAAGTTACTGTGGCGACTATTCGAGCTACTTCCCCTGCTGGCCCGGTGACACGAAGAATGGGGTTGTGTCCGTGGGCGGCCCGTATTGTGAAGTGCCCTTCTCTCCCGGCATCTATACGGACAAAGCGGGCGATTCCGTTGTGACCGGCATCCAAGGCGCTCCTGCAACGGGGACCTTGACCAACTTCAATTACGCCTCGTTTGCGCCCATTACTTACTGGCGGACTATCTACTGTGGCGGGAGCAACTGGAATGCCAACCACAGGACGTGAACTACGGCGGCGTGACGGACATCCGCGCCAAGGGCCGACTGAATGCCGCGGGCGTTGGCTTAGGCTATCTGCTGCAATGCGGGTATGTGGGCGATGCGAAAATCTTCTTCTGCCCCAGCGGAGGCGATAACGTGCCCGTGGACGCCGGCCCTCATTATGACACGGATTCCACTGACAACGACAACCGTGGGTTTAGGTCGAGTACCGACGACCGGGCGGCCGTCTGTAGCCTGCATGACCTTAAGACATTGGGCGGGTTCGACGCCTATGCGTTGGCCTACGGAGACTACGCGAGCTGGCTGAAAGGCTTGAAGTGGGCTAACGATTCGCTAGTGTGGTCGGGGGGCGGTGGGGCCGCCGGCGACTGGACCGGCGGCATCGGCGTGCAATGTCATTATAACTACCGCGGCATGCCCGCATTCGGCGGCCAGGAGCGCGATACCACGACGGTCGGCGCGAGCGGTGTAACTCCCTACCAGATGTCTTCCTTGGCCCGGCACATTCTGAAATATCCGAAGCCGCTGCTCGCGCTGGAAATCGGATGGGCGACGTTCAAGACGCAGAAGATGCTCGGCGGCCGCGCGCTCATCTCCGACACTTGGTCGAAGTACAACCACAGCAATGCCCCTACGGACATCGTGCGAGCTACTGCGCCGGGGATGGGCTGGTACGCTCACCGCGACGGATACAACGTCCTCTATGGCGACTGGAGCGCAAAGTGGTACGGGGATCCCCAGCAACAGATCATGTGGTGGGCGTATATAACCCCCCAGTACTACTCCACCACGTCCGACAGCGCCAATGACTGGCCGGCGCTGGCACACACCGACACGCAGCGGTGGGCGTACCCCGGGGCGAGCACCTATCAGAATGACACCGACTTGCTGGGTGGTTCCGACACCGTGTGGCACATGCTTGACACTGCGGCCGGGGTGGATGTGCGATGAGCGGTGAAGGGAGTCTTGTCGTTCGGTTTGTTGATGCGATGGAACGTGTGTATCCGGATCGGGTGCCGACGCCCGATCCGGACGCTGCGCGTCTTCATGCCGTGCGCGGCGGGTGCGCGGCTGTCGTCGTTGCCGTAAGAGTGCGGCAGCCAGGGGCGATTTCCATTCGTTTTGACGGTTGGGGCGGGCGGATGGATTGGCCGGCGCCGAAAGTCCACTGGATGAAGCCGGTTCGCGTCCAGGCGAACACAGTGTGTGTCTGCAAGCCGGGCCGTTGGGACCCTGAGCAGGCACAGTACCTGCTCAGGCGTGCGCCGTTCCAGGTGTGCGAGGCCCTCTGGCCCGGTCAGGAGTGGGAGACGGCGGGCGGCCGGACGGAGGCGTTCCTCCTTCTCTTTGAGTTTCCGAGGAACGCCCAACCAGGGAAGAGCGCCTTCCGTGTTTCCGTGAGAACATCTGCCGGAGCGAACATTCTAACTGGCACAGTAGCGGTCCACGCCGCCTGTCTGCCCGACCCTCAGCGGCTGAAAGTGACCCAGTGGCTGGGGCTGCATCGCTTGCTTCATCCCTATTCGGGCATGGCGCCCTGGTCGTCGCGGCATTGGCGGATGATCGAACAGGCGCTGACCATGGTGCGTCGAGGCGGCCAGAACACGATCCTGTTGCCGATGACGGCAAGCACGTTCGAGAAAGACGGTCATCTAGTGGACGCCGCAAGGATGGGAGAGGGTCGCTATCGCTTCGACTTCCGCAGGTTCGACCGGTTTGTGCGGTTGGCATTGCGGCTGGGATACCGGTACCTGGAAGGTGGACACATCGGCGGCAAGAAACTGAACGCCGCGGGGAAGTGCAACCTCAAGGACCCTTACGTCTACATCCAGATCCCGGATTCGGACGGAAAACCCGGCAAGCAGATTTCGGCCGAAAGCGACGAGGCGAAGATATACCTGCGCCAGTTCTTCGGAGCATTGCGCAAGCACCTGGCGCGGCGCGGCTGGCTGGAGAACTTCTGGCAGTATGTGGCGGACGAACCGTTCCGCGCTTCGGCCGAATCGTATTGCCGAATGGTTGACTTTGTGCGTTCCGTCTTCCCGGGAGTGCGCTTGGCGGATGCGGCAAGCGATCACTCCGCCGGGTACGCCTTGGACATGCCTGTCCCGGAGATTGACTACCTCGACTCCTTCCCGGATTTCTACCGGGGACTGAAAAAGCAGGGGAAGGAGTACTGGCTCTACGTTTGCTGCGCTCCCATCGGACCGTGGCCGAACCGGTTCCTTGACTTCCACCTGAACAAGGGCGGGCTGCTCCCATGGTTCTGCTTCCATTATGGAGCGACGGGCTTCCTGCATTGGGCTGCCGCGCAATGGTATGAGAACTCCGACCCGTACGAGGAGTCGCATTTTCAGGGGGATGCGTTCATCCTCTATCCCGGCCCGAACGGTCCGGTCGGCTCCATGCGCTGGCTGGCGATGCGACTGGGTGTGGAAGACTACGAATTGATGGCGGCCTTGGCGAACGAGGGCGGGCGCGCGGCCGCGGCGGCGCAACGGCTCTGCAATGAAACGATCCAGGACGGCACCCATTATACCTATGACACCCCCTCCATCCGGGCGGCGCGGATTCGTCTACGAGGGCTGGCCGCTCGATACTTGGACTCGTAGGAGACAAGTCCCCCCATGATGATTAGTTTCCATAACCTGCCGGACTCTGTTTACCGAAGTGCGGCGGAAGACGTGGATGTAGTCCGCCGACTTGCCTCCCTCAAGGGAATACGCGTGCCTGGTCTGCGCCTCAGCATTGTTTCCCTCGAGAACGACAGCGTGCCCGCCGACTTGCCGAAGCATCATGTTCAACAACCTGCAGCGGAGCCGCCCGTCGTATTTCGAGACCGATGCGACTGGGAAACGCTGCGCCAAAGTTTTCAACTTCTGCGCAGGGGTGACGTCCTTTGGGTCGTTGCCGGAGGCGCGGAAGGCGCGCTTTATGGCGTTGATGAGGCCCTGGAGAGATTGACCGGCGTGATCTGGGCCGGCTTGCGAGACGAAGATCTTCTGTTCGGGCCTGTCCGCGCGTTGCCCACGGGCGTCCAAAGCCCCTCCTTTCCGTACCGGTTAAGCTACGGAGGCGATGACCATGATTACGTTCGTTGGATGAGTCGGAACCGGTACAACGGTTGCGTACGGAGCAGCGCGGCGTGGGCCACGCGCTTGGCAAAACAGAACCGCGAGGTGGTCCGGCAATACCAGAGACGGGCCATGCATATCATCGTTGGCGAACATGGCATGGAAGGTTTTCTGCCGGAGGAAGAGTTCGCCCGGCATGCGGACTGGTTCGGCATGCGCGACGGCCGACGCGTGCGCCAAGCCCCGGTCATCCTGCCGGACTGCCCTCACCTTGACGCCACATTGCCCATTCAGCCCTGCTATTCAAATCCGGAGGTGGCTGAGTTCATTACCGACCGGATGGCCGCCTTGGCAAAGGAGTATCCCGATATCGAGATACTCGGACTCTGGCCCCACGACGGCGTCAACAACTGGTGCCAATGTCCGAAATGCCTGAAGCGAGTCCCCTATGAACATATGTATGATTTGGCTTTGCGCCTAGCGAGGAAGACGCCGAGTCGTTTGGCGATAGAACTGATTGCGTATTCAAACCTGCTTACTACGCCCCGAGGCCGTCTGCCGAAGAGCGACCGGATCATCTCGATGTTTTGCCCCTACCTGCGGCATTACGCGCACCGGACGTATGACCGGGGCGGACCATCGCTGATCACGAGCACGCTCTACCCGAAGCCGGACCGCATTAACCCCGTTGATGAGCGCGAATACGGCAAGTTGTTCCGGAAATGGCAGCCGATCTGGAAGCAATCCGGATCTACGCTAGGCATTTTTGAGTACGGCGGCAACCTGTGGCCAGACGAAACCGGGCGCACGGATCGGCAGCGTTTCCTCTATCACCCGTCGAACGCGATCCGGTTCGACGAAGCGCGCTGGTATCGGCAGCGGGGCGTAAGGTACTTCTGCATGTGCGCGCACTACTCGGCTTGGCCTGACGCGGTGCAAACGCTTGGCGCCGCGCGGGCGTTGTGGAATTGTGACGAGTCCTCGGGATCATTCGAGTCGCGTTACTATGCCGCGCTGGCGGGACCCAAGGGGCGGTGCTTGCGTTCGGCGCTGCGCCGGGTCTCGGATTGCTTGAGCGGCGGGCATTCGCCATTGAAGGCCCTTGCGCGGCTCGGCGCGGTGGCGAAGTCTGTCCGAGCGCCGCAAGCCAGACAATATTCCTTGTGGGGCCGGTACCTGTCGCTGGCGTGGGCAAGCCGGGAAGCGGAGGAGAACGGATGTATCCAGGAAGCCATCGAGCGCGAGCGGGAGGTCGAGCGATTTCTGAAGGGAATCCTCCCGAAGATGGGGAATGTTGTCAGCGCCCGTTCGCTTCTGGGATACGCCACGAGCCGGCAGGAGCGGTTGGCTTCCAAGATATCGAAGAAGAACGTCACCGACTACCGTCTGTGACAAACCCGCCACTGTAGAAAGGAAGTTCATGGGCCGCGTGGAGATGGCGCGTTTCAGGCAACTCGCGACCGCTTGCACAGACTGGCTTATCCACGTCAACCAGAACGGAGATGGAAGCTTCAAAGACAGCCGGAGCATCCATTGCGTGTTTGAAATGGGCCAGGCGGTCGTTTCATTGCTCAAGTTCGGTGAGATGGAGAAGAACCAGGAGGCCAGCGACAGCGCGGTCGCGTGCGGCGAATGGATGCTGAAGCACCAGATCCGTTCGAAGGACAAGAATGCGGATGGACACTGGACCACACCTGAGTACGGGAAGAACCTGATCGTCATTCCCGATACGATAGAAACACTGAGGGGCCTGCTGGAACTTTACCGTTACACCCGACGGAGCCAGTACCTGCGGAGCGCTTTCCGTGCGCTTGAGGCCGTCAAGAGGGCAAGACCCTGTACGGACCAAAGCCGCTGGGTCAGTGGGGGAGGCATCCGGGCGCGAGTCCGTATGGATTACGACATGCGGACACGGAAGTATTCCGTGTGCCTCCACAGGATCGGCGACGACGCGATATGGTATCTGCTCGCCAAGCTTACGGGAGACCGCGCGCTCCTGCGCGAGTTCAAGTTGCAGTGCGATGAACAGATGAAGTACCAGGCATCCGATGGCGGGTTCTACGAAAGCTATTACAGCGAGCACCACAACAACATCATGGTGGCCGGGGCAAGGTGGTCTGTCTATTGGGCTGCTTATCCGTATTTTTACGCCTATCAGGAATTCAAGGAGCAAAAGTATTTGGACGTCATCGCTCGCAGTTGTCGCTGGCTGGCTGACCGGCAGGAAAAAGACGGCGCCTTCCACGCGTGGTATTTCGCCAACGGCGATGTCGCTTACGACCGGATTGACCCGACTTCTCCCGCCGTCGCGATTATCCTGTGGAGCAAGTTCATGAAGGTTGCCGGAACGCGGAAGTATCTGCCCCACTGCAAGCGCGCCTTGTCCTGGCTGATCCAGGCCGGTAGCGACCCGCAGTACAGCCATCGCGCGCCGCAACTCGGCGTTGGTTCAGCCGAAAGGTCGGGATTGTTCAATACCAGATCTGCCGCATTCACCATTCGAGCTTACTACGATCTAGCAGACATGGTCGGGCGCCAGGACAGCGTCTCCTGCACCCCGCGAGATTCACACTGTAAGGCGAGGAGGTGACAGTTAACATGGTCTTGAAACTGGCCAAAATATGGTTCTCACGCTTGGCACAAGCGCGGCGAATAACTTCTATTATCGTCGTTGCCTGGGCGACTGGTGCGGCATTCGCCCAACCGCTGACGGGGCCTCGACTGGAAGTGGCCACGCAGCGTTATTGGCGTCCCGACCAGGTGATCTACGTGAATGACCACCTGAAATGCTTGATGGGGCTCTACGAGTCGAAGGGAGACTGGAGCCGGATCGTATCCGACATCAGCCTCCGCGCCGGCGAGAAGGAAACGCCGTTGCTCGCGTGGTGCAGCCCGGCGATGCAGTCTGTCGGCGAGACGGCGCAATTGCCGCGCGCGGAGGGAAAAGCGGGAGGGTTTGTAATCACCCTCGCGCCCATCCCGTCGGCAAAGTCCGACTTGCCTGCGGTGTGGAAAACCAAAGGCGCCATGCTCTTTGACTCGAACGCGGCCGATTTCGGCGTTCGCGAGGAGATCGCCGTGACGCAAGCCTGCACCGATGAAGTCTCATGTCTCCGGCTGGCCACTCACCCCGCAGCGCCGGTCACAGACATCCGGGTCTTCAATGGTGAAGTGACACGCCCGGAACTTCCAGAGAAGGAGACGCTGAATGAGCCAGGCACGGCTCTGGCGCTCATCGGGCCGCAGGGGATCACTGTGGTGTCGCTGGATCGCCAGGCGACCTCGCCGGAACTGCTGGTTGAGCCTCCGAGGATTATCGTGCGGCCGGCCAACGGACAGAGGAGTTGCTTCTGGACTTTCCATGTGACCACCCAGGGCAAGCAGGCTTTTCACGCGGAATGGCGGGTGCGGTTGCTCCCGGCAGACACGCCGGAGGAGGAATTGGGCCGAATCCTGTCGCCGCAGAATGGAGGAGAAAGGAAATGAAGAAACTGATTCAACAAGCGATTCTGGTCGGCGGGGTCGTCATCGCGTCAGGGACTTTCCTGCAGGCGCAGTCTGTTGCGGTTTCGTACAGAGTGCGGAATCCGCTCAGCTACGGCATCAGCCAGGAGCCGATCACGGCGAATGTTCCCGCGGGAGACCAGCGAGCGTTGGTGTTCTATGACCCCCGGACCAAACAGCCGTTGCCGAGCCAGTGCGACCGGCTTCCGGATGGCCGGGGGGAACTGGTCGGACTCGTCAGCCTGGCCTCCGGCGAATCCGCCGACATCGAGGTGCGCGAAGGGCCGGCGGCGCCGGCGGTCAAGGGCGCTCCCACGGCCACGGCCGGGAAGGAAGGAATCATCTTGGCGAACTCACTTTTCTCCTGCCAGGTGAATATTTCCGGTCCGGGGCAGCATGGCGTGATCTTCTGTCCTGTGGACACCTTCAAGTTCGAGCCGGGCGGTGTCCCGGCGGGCGCGAAGAAGCTGGCCGGCGGTTTTCAAGTCGGCGGTTTCAAGGGCGAGCCGACCATGACGCTGCGCAGCGGGCCTGCCCGCGCGCAGGTCATCCTGGAGGGGCCCTCGGAAGCCTGGTATGACAAATACAGTGTCCGGGGACGCACTCGCGCCGTGTTCTCCATCTACGCGAATCGGACGGTACTGGACTGCGAGACGACCTTCATTCCGCAGGAGGAGAATGCCGACGTGTGGCTGGTCAGTCCATGCGCGCTCGAGGTGGATACGAGTACCGGTCCGTGGAAGGTGTCGTCGCTGGACTATAATTCGCCAGATAAGCTCGAACGTTATGAAGTGGATTTCGGCGTGGATGCGTCGGATCGAAAGCATACGGGGCACTTGTGGTGCGCTGCGCGCGGCGAAGCCGGCGCTCTCTCTTATGTCTTCGATGAACGGAACAGCACCGTCGGGATGACGCCCGGGCCCACCGGCGCCATGGTGTCGGACCTTCGCTGGCTCACGTGGAACTTCTCAAAAGAGATGAATTACGTTCGGCCGGACCTCTTCGGCGTCGGAAGTAAAAGAGATGTCCCTCTAACAATACGAATGCGCCTGGGTTTGTACCCGCAAGCGCAGGCGGACGACCGCTTTGCGAGTCGCGACTGGGAGATACTTCACACCCGCTTTCTGTCGCCCCTTCTTGTGAAGCAGCCGACATCCTTTACGGGTTCGGTGGCGCTTTCGGACGAAGCACGCACGCGGATCGGAAGGCTTCTCCGCCAGCGCGACGTGGCGATTGTGGCGGGCGAGAACCTCTCGCCGGAGGCCATGGTCGGGGTGCGGCGACTGGCCGATCTCTGGCAGGCGCCACTCTTGACTTCGAAGGGACTGGGGCAGTTCCTGACCCGCCAATATCCCCGGTACACCTGCGACGATGTGGTATGGGTGCTGGCCGGCAGCCCGCAGGAGAATTCCATCGTGGACGCGTACAATGAGAAATACGGGTTTGTGGACAACTACTATCCTGGGGCCGGGAAAGGTCGAATCGCGATTATTGAGGACTTTATGGTTCCGGGTCGGCAGGTCGTCTATGTCGGCGGCGGAGACCCTGAAGGCGCCGTGCGTGCTTGTGAGGCATTCGCGGAATCCTTCAAGCCTGAGACCCTTACCTCACCCCAGTTGCGCGTTCTCTCGACCGAGGCGCGCGTTCGGCCGTGGATGCGCAAGGCGAGCGCCGCGCAGACGGTGAAGCTGACGGCCTGCCGTGGTGAAACAGCGTCGGCGCACGTGCTTCTTTATGCTCCGCAGGAATTGCGGGATGTGAAAGCCATCGTGACACTGAAGGGGCCAAAGGGCACGGAAGTGCCTGCGACGTTATCGCACATCCCCTGGCACTTTGCGCGACTCGATGGCAAGGGTGGCGTCTTCCTCAAGAGAGAGAAAGGAGAATTCATCTGCCCGGAACCCCAGAACGACGCCCTGTGGGAAGGCGTGCCGGCGACGCTGACCGCCGAAAGCCAAACGTCGCTTTGGGTTAACATAGAGGTCTCACAGGATCTGCCGGCAGGAAGCTACAGCGGGGCGGTCCAGTTGAGTTGGGTGGGCGGCGCGATCTCTTTGCCCTTGGACCTGACCGTGGTCAACGTGACGCTGCCCTCCAAATGGGCGATGGATCTCTTTTTGATGTACGGCATCTATGGCAACGACGGCAACCAAATCAACCTGTATCTGAACATCCCGCAAGAGGACAAATCGATGTACCGGCAGGCCCTCGCTGGGTTGGGCGGCTTGCTCGTTTCGCATGGGGCCACGGTCGCGAGCGTATCCGGATATGATTTCCGGGTGGTGATTCTTCCCGACGGCGCGGTCCGTATCCTGCCTTCAGAAACCGACCTTGAGATTGAGGCCTACCGGCAGGGCGGGTGCAACGGGCTCTTTGAGATACAGGGCGCCTACTGGCAAGCGATGATTTCGCTGATCGCGCAGATGCGGGGAGTGTCGGAGGACGAAGCACGGAAAGTCTTCGGGGATCTCTTCCGGCAATGGGCGCGAGAGCGCGGTCTGGAAGGCAAGCTCGTGGTACGAGTCGGCGATGAACCCGGCGACATTGACAAGTGGGTCAAGGAGGCGCGGCCTCTGAAGGACTGCGGGATGGCGATAACCGTCGCCTCGAACAAGTGCGACATGCCTAGCCTGCGGAAGATGATCAGCACGATAGACCTCTGGTGTCCGAACTGGATATTCTTCATCACCCGCTACGGACATCCCAAACCTGACAATGATCCGGCGATTTTCAACGCTCAATTCCTTGCTGAGCGAAAGGCTGCGGGCGACAGGGTGTGGAATTACACCTGCAAGGGCGGCGCGCCATATGTTGACCTGCGCGAGTCGCCCACCGAAATCCGCTATCTCCTGTGGGACAGCTATTGCAAGGGGGCCGAAGGCGTCGTCTATTATGGCGGCGGCAACTGGTCGCACAATTGGGGGGGTGGCGAGATCCCTGGAAAGAACGTGACCGAATTGCGCGACTATTATGCATATGACGTTCTTGCCGGCAACCCGGAGTACCCCGGCGGATGGGTGTCCGGTACAGAGGTCTTCTATCCCGACGTCGCGCGGCATCGCGTGATCGCTTCCCAGCGGTTCGAGCTGTTCCGGAACGCTCAGCAGGATCTCAAGCTCTTCAGTCTGTTCCGGCAGAAGTTCGGGGCGGAGGCGCTCAACCAGTTGCTGGCGCCTGTACTGAAGACGGAGTACGAAGACGTCACGCCTCTGCAAACTGACGCAGTTCGGCAGGATGCTGTTCAGCGGATTGCGCAGGCCATTTGAATTCGGAAGGTGGGTAAGATGATCTGCTTGTGGATAACTTGGGTTTCGCCGGCTGCCTGGTGTTCCTCACGCGGGTAATCTCGGTTTCCGTGGCACACTGAAGGCGAAAATGTCACTTCCCATCAATCGGCGGATTCGCACATGGTGGCTGGGCGAAGGCCATGCAATGCCCGGCGTTGCCGAGAAGTACGTCTGCGGCACCCTCCACTACACTCCGGCCACGCTGGCGGTATTGTTTGGCTGGTTGTTGTGGGGGGATGTGACCATGACGTTAATGGATTCTCTCCCGTCGTTGCTTGTCATGCAGTTGAAAGACCACGCGATCAGCAATCAGGCCATGGCTATATTAATGGGCACGCTTGCCACGACCTGCAACTTCGCGCTCAATCCCGTCATCAGCTATTCGTCCGACCGGCACCGCGGCCGATGGGGACGGCGTCGTCCAATCCTGCTGTTCGCAACTCCTTTTGTCACCCTCTTTCTGATCTTGATCCCTTGGGCGCCAGAGATCACCCAAGCGATCTTGAGAATCCATTGGATCCGCGCGCCTCTACAACTGTGTCCCGTCGCGCCCATAGTGCTGGTGTTCGGCCTCCTGATCGGGCTCTTCCAAATCTTTCACGTGTTCGTCGGGGCAGCCTACAGCTACTTGATTCCCGATACTGTCCCGGAGCCGTTCCTGGGCCGGTTCTATGGAATGTTGCGCATCTTTGGGACCGCCGCCGGTATGCTGTTCAATTGGTTTGTGTTTGGGCAAGCCCACGCGCACATGCGCTTGGTATTCGCCGTTTTCTCGCTCATCTATTTTGTGTCCTTCATGATGATGTCTTGGAAAGTGCGGGAGGGGGAGTATCCCCCGATCCGGGAGGAACGTGGCCACTGGTTCTCACCGGTCCGCAACTACGTGAAGGAGTGCTTCGGGGAACCGCGCTACTGGCTCATCTTTGTGATCTACGGTGCCGCTGGAGCCGCGTGGGCGGAATCGGCGGGCGTATTTGGATTCTTCTTCTGGCGCGATCAGATTGGCTTCACCGAGATGGAGATCGGCCGGCTGTCGGCGATTACTGATATGGCCAGTTTTCTTCTCGCCGTTCCATTAGGCATTCTGATTGACCGGTTAGGCAGCCAGAAATCCATGATGATTGGTCTGGTCAGCGTCATAATAGGCAATCTTCTGGCTTTCCTGTTGATCCATGATCGCACAACGGCATACGCCATAATGTTCGCGAGGCGCATTCCCATGTTCATGATTGCCCTGTCGTTTGGGAAGTGGACAGTGGACATGTATCCGCGCGCGCAATACGGCCAATTTGGATCGGCGGGGGCTATGGTGGGCGCGCTGGGCTGCATCTTTTTCGGCCCTCTGGCCGGCAAGCTGGTGGACCTGTGGGGCAATTTCTATCGTTTATGCTTTGTGTTTCCTGTCGTATTCCACAGCTTGGCCCTGATCTGCAGTGTTGTCGTGTACTACTGGAAGAAACCGAACGACTTGGAGCCGACGAACGACAAGGTGGACACACCCGTTCTATCCACGGAAACCGGCGGTCAGTAAGATGGGACCGGCTATTGTTTATGGCCCGTTGGCCGATGTCATGTCGGCAACCTCATTGAGACGGCCGATACGGCGTCCTCGACGACTGGCGCTATCGTCGCGCCCGTTATTCCGTCACGGGCAAGTACGAGTTTCTGGACGCGGGCTGGGGAAGAATCCGATGATGCTGGCGAGTAGGTTAACGATGGTCGTTGACCGTTAGCCATGGGATATTCCGGTTGAGATCTGAGGGCGTGCAGTATGGCGAAACAACGCATTGTCGATACCTTCGGCGCATTTCACTATGACGTAGCCTATCAGAAGACCTTCGAGGGCTATCTGCCGAGATCCTTCGCCGCCATCGAGGCGGGGCTGGACCTGCTGGCGAATCACCGCGACTACGTCTTCGTGATCGAGCAGGTCATTCTGGCGCGCGAGTACCTGCGCCGGAATCCCGGCCGCAAGGCCCGCATGCGGCGATTCGCGATGGAAGGACGTCTCGTCTTCGCGCCGGGCATGTTCACGATGCCCGACCTGAACCTGCCATCGGGCGAGTGCTTCGTGCGCAACTTCCAGATCGGGCGCGAGTGGCTTCGGCGCGAAATGGGCGTCGAACCGAAGCTCTGTTGGATGGCGGATATCTTCGGCCACCCGCCGCAGACGCCGCAGCTCGCGCGCCTGTGCGGATACGTCGCCTACATGTTCGAGCGCGGGCGCGCCGGCGGCGAGGACGCGCTCTTCTGGTGGCGCGGACTCGACGGCAGTTGCGTCCTGACGCAGTGGGAGGTGGACTCCTATTACGGCATTGCGTTGTACCTGTCCGACTTCAGCGTCCGGCGCGACGACCACACGACCTTCGACCGGACGGAGCGCGCGGTGCTCGATCCGCTTGCGGAACGCTCACCCGTCGGCGGGCCGCTGCTGAGCGCTATGGGCGGCGATTTCCGCAAGCCGGACCCTGCCGACCTGGATGCTCTGCGGCGCTATGACCGAGCCGGCGGGCCCTACCACATCCGCTTCCGTTCGCCGGAAGAACACTTCGCGGAAATCCTTGCCCGTCCGCGCCGCCAGATTCCTGAAGAGCGCGCGGAGTTCAACCCGCTCATGCAGGGAGTCTTCTCGTCGCGCATCCGCCTGAAGCTGATGCACCGGCGTCTGGAGGCACTCGCCCTCGCGCTGGACCTGTTGACCTTGCCGCGAGGGACCGGGGTAGCGAAGGACTCGGCGGACCTCTGGGAGGCGCTCTCCTGGAACGCCTTCCACGACATCGTCTGCGGCACCGTCGAGGACCGGGCCTATCGCGAGGCGCTGCGCAAGTACGCCGTCGCGGAGCGGCGTGCGGAGAGGGCGCTCCTCCGCTTCGCCGTGCGCCGGACGCGTCTCGCGCCGGGCCGGAAGGGTGACGACCCAGCGGTTTTCAATCCGTTGCCCTATGCGCGTGAGGAGGTGATTGACGTGCCGTCCGCCGGCACCAGGGCAACCTCCCTCGCTCGGGTGAAGACGCCGCCGGCGAGCATTACGCCCGTCGCGGGGTGTGTGGTCGCGGTCCCGCGAGGCTGCGGGGCGAAGGCGCATGTGGACCTCCTGGAGAACCGGCTGCTGCGCGCGGAGTTCGCGCTCGACGGGACGATCCGCTGCCTGATCGACAAGCAGACCGGGGCGCGCTTCGGTCCCTTCGAGTCGCGCCCGGACGCGCCGGGCATGGCGGACTTCGTCCAGCAACCTGACGACGGCGACCTCTGGTCGTATTACCAGCGTCCGGTCAACGGTTCGCTTCTCTACACCGCGCCGCTTCATGACCCGAAACCGCTGTCATCCGTCGAACTCGTCCGGCGCGGGGCGATCGACCGCAAGGGCGCCGACGCGGAGTCCATGGCGCTTCCCTCCCGGCGCGTCATCGAGTCCAGTCCGGTGCGCGCGGCCATCGAGATCGCGCGGGAGAAGCCGGAACTGGTGACCGTTGTGTCGCTCTGCGCGGAAGAGAAGATGCTCCGCTTCACGACGCGCTTCACGCCGCGCGGGCGCCACTATCGCCTGCGGGTCGCCTTCCCGACCGGGATTCCACGCGGACGGATACGCTTCAGCGTGCCCTGCGGCTTCACGACGCGGCCGGAGGGCGAGTACGCGGCACAGGGATGGGTCGATTACTCCGACGGCCGTAAAGGCCTGTGTCTCCTGAATCGCGGTCTGCCAGGGGCGAACGTCACCGGCGGCGTGATGATGCTCTCGCTCTTCCGCGCCATCGCCATGGACGGCGTCGACCGCCGGCCTTGGTATGAGGAAGGCGTCGAGCACGTTTTTGAGTACGCGCTGGTGCCCTTCGATCCGCGTGACCGGCACTACACGCCCGAACGATTGGCCGCGCGGTTCAACAATCCCGTCCGGTTGCTGCACGCGCCGGCGGGCCGGACCGCGCCGGAGATGGCACCGCTGCTGTCTCTCGACGGTGACGGGGCTGAACTCATGGGCTTCCGCCGATTACATGCGGAGGTGGAACTGCACCTTCACGAGAGCGCGGGTCGCAGGAGCGAGGTCGCGCTAACTTTTGACTCAGCCGTAGCCCGTTGCCTTCGGACCGACTTCCGCGGTGTCCCCGCCGCCGAGCAGAGACTGACCACCTCGGGTCGGCACGTGCGGCTGCAACTGCGGCCGTTCGAGATCGCGGCGCTACGCCTCGCCTTTGCCGAACGATAGGGATCTGCTCCTCGTCCCGTGCCGCGTGCTGTCCAGAATTTCATCCTGGTGTAACCACCGGATTGAGCGTTGGTTCTGATATCCTATTCGGTCTCCCGTGGTGTCCAAATATTCGCCCGCGATGAAAACTGCACAAAGCCCTGGCATTCTGCGCGAGTGCGCTACCGGCACGTTTGCGTCCCCAAGGAGGCGGAGAATGGGCGATCGTGAAGGTCGCCCGCGCGTGTAAGAACACACAGAACGCCGGCACAGGACAGCTATGCCGGGCTCTTTATATATTGTAACTGGCTTTATAGCTGATATTTAGCGCCATACGGTTCTTCGTTTCAATGGAAGGGCGCAGATCGAAAATGCCCCTGAAGCGGGGACGGAAGGGACGAAAATCGGTCCGAGATGGACGGAATTCCGCTCCGGGGGACTGGATTTTGGGGTACGGGGCCGCGGCGATTTCAAGTGTCCGTTCGCAGGTGGTTTCTGGGGCAGGTGAATGGCTATGCCGCCAGTATACAGGATGATAACCGATACAGGGGTCGAAATGAAGTGAGGGCATGGCCACTCCGGTGGGAGCGGGTTGCCGGACGGAGTCATGAGTTCGAGTTCCTGACAGCTATCCAACCCGTCAACATATACTACCCGGGTTCCGGCCCCATATTAAGGTGTGGGGCAGAGCGAAAACGCCCGGTAAAGCGGCCGTGAATTCGTCGAGTTCATCTTATACTAACCTCGAGTCATCGAGTAATTAAGCTCCACCGCAGCCGCAGGAAACTCCTCCCTATAGTACCCGGTTTCCATCCCCAACTTCAGTGCGGGGGAGGAACACTGCGAGGATATGCCGGATATGAAGTGGGGAGCGGTTACCCTCTGCTACCGCAGCGTCCGGTGTTCTGAATCTGGGCACCCGTAACATCGGACGCCGCGCAGCGTCCCTCAGACCGCGGAGTCGTCGGGAGTTCACCCAATGTTCTACGGAAGTGCGCTGCCGGCACGCTTGAGGAGGCGACCTTGTCAGTCCTATGGACTGGCCGGGCCGCCTCCGCGGTCCGGCCCATACCGGAAAAGGAGGCTGTCATGCCCGCCACCGCACTCTCACTCGTGGAAGCGAAGTACCAGAGCCTGCTGCCCGATCTCTGGAAGCTGGCCCTCGTCCGTCATCGTTACCTGCCATACCATGAGCGCGAAGAGGCGCTCTGTGAGACCCTGGCCTACAGCTGGCAGTGGTGCTTGCGCGCCTTCGAGAAAGGCAAGCTCGACCAACTCACCGCGCGCATGCTTTCCTTCTACGCCGCCAAGCTCTTTCGCAGCGGCAGGCGCTTTGCCGGCGGCACCCGGCGCGATGTTCTCTCGTCCCAAGCGAAGGCTGAAGGCGCCGTACGTCTCAGGTCCATCGAGCGTGGTCCTGACGACGAGGAGGGTAAGCCCCAATCCATGGCCAACCTGCTCATCGACAGCCGGCATGTGGCCCCACCGGAAGTGGCGCGAGTCAACCATGACTACCCGGTGGCGCTCAGGAAGGCGAAGCTCTCCAGAAAAACCCGTAAGTGCTTCCGTCACCTGACCAGGGACAACGGTCCCGGCCATGTCATGCGCATCTCGCGCACGCTGCACGTCTCGCCTGCGCGCGTCTGTCAGTTGAAGGGTCAGTTGCGCAGCGCCCTGCGCGCCATCGACTACGGTCCCTCGCCTGCCGCCTGATCCCCACTTCCTAGATCAAGAGTGTATTTCAGTCGGAAAGGAGGTGGTCACGCCCTTACAGTCAAGAAACTACTGAGCGGTGTTTATCGTTGACGATCTGCGTATGCCACGGTCCGCATGGTGCGGCCGTGGTTTTTTCGTTTCTGCTCGGAAAGGAGCATCGTATGAGAGTCGAAATCTTTCGTTTGACGGGCGAGCCGGTGAGCATCGAGGTGAAGGAAAACGGCACGGTGCGCGACGTGTTCAGCGCCGAGGGCTCCGGCAAGGTGCTGGGTCATGACGGCACGCTGATGGAGGCGGCCGAGGAGCAGTACGGCTCGATCAGCCAACTCGGCACGCTGCGGGTCAACGGCGCCTCGGCGACGCTGGACACTCCCGTCCGGGCCGGCGCGACCATCCTCATCATCCCCAAGGTCGAGGGCGGTTGCCGCTGAGGCGGCATTTCCCACGGGGCCGGCGCTCATGAAGGGCGCCGGCCCCGCCTTCTTTCATGGAGGATACCATGGCGATACCCGATATCCGCATCGACACGTGGCCCAAGCTGCTCCTCCCGCGTGAGGAGATCAAGGCCACGCTGCAGTACCTGGCGCATAAGACCGGCAAGCCGGTCAGCTTCCGATGGTTTACGGAGAATGAAGGATACTCCGACCAGTCTGTCAGCGTCCGAGTCTTCGTCAATGACGACCTCGCCGCCACATACAACCCCAGTCACGTCATGATCAATGGACAGTCCTGCGCCGTGGCCTCCACGCAGCGCGGCATGGCCGCGGCCCTGGTCCGGGCGGACTGGAAGAAGATCGCCGATGACGAGGACCAGCTCATTGGCGCCGTTGATCACAATCGCATCATCCTCCCCCTGGAGATCACCGCTGCCGACAATGAAGCGGCGCGGGCCATCCTAGCCTATGTGGTGGAGAAAGCCGTTGACCTCCTCGACTTTGATGTGGCCGACATGGTCAGAAAGCGCGAGGAGGATTTCGCCCGGCATTTTGGCGAGGCGTTCCGGAAGAGCATTACGACACGGCTGGAATCGAGGCAGGAGGAATTCGACACCCGCAAACGCGAGGCGGAGCAGGCGTATTACACCTTGGTTGACTTCGAGCGGGAGCGGTCGGTGTTCGAGCAGGAGCTCGCCTTCCTGACCGGCCTTGCGGAGAAGTCCTGCGCGAAGACGGCCCGCAAGCAGGTGCAGGCATTGCTCCAGGTCCAGAGCAGCGGGCAATACACGCACATCGCCTTCGACGGCGAGGGGGTCCTGCACGCAACCACCGCGCCGGTCACCATTGAGCACGAAGGTTATGAAATCCCTCTGGGCCGGTACGAGGTGGAAATCCCCTCCAACGGGGACGTGCGGATCAAAGCTCTTGACGAGCACCCCACCGCCGACCATCCACACCCGCACATTGCTCATGATCATCGGCCCTGCCTGGGAAACATCTCAGGCGATGTGGCCAAGCTCATCGGCAAGCTGCGATACGCGGAAGTGCTGCAACTTCTTCATTCCTTCTTGTCCAGTTTTAATGCGGAAAACCCGTACGAACGTCTGGGCCACTTCGATCCCAGCGGTCAATACCAGGACGAAGACGACGATCCCTGCGAGAGCTGTGACGAGAAATGCACGCCATATTGCGTCTTCTCTTGCGAGCACAATTCCGACATCTACACTTGCTCGGACTGTTGTGAATATCGCTCGGAATATTGCTTCACCGAGTGCGAGCACAACGCGGATTTTGAACGGTTCCATCCGTGCGAAAGCTGTGAGCGCAAAGGGACTCAGGAGTGCCACCTGGAATGCCTGCACAACAAGGAGTGGCAACTTCAGAATCCCTGTGACGAATGTGACGACGAGGAATGCCGCAAGGACGAATGCCCATGTTTCACGAAACGACAGGAGCTTGAACATGCAGAAGCACGATCGTGACGGCGATCTGCCATCCCGGAGCGAACCGGCGGTTGTCCTCGACATCCCGAGGAAACCGCAATG
>Ga0114951_10001090_pt1 | contig 35146 bp, 40 predicted proteins | sample AM7aDNAmetaG_FD_88677 | JGI IMG/M metagenome (GOLD analysis project Ga0114951, IMG submission 88677) | Freshwater microbial communities from Finland to study Microbial Dark Matter (Phase II) - AM7a DNA metaG | ecosystem: Environmental > Aquatic > Freshwater > Lake | place: Finland: Lake Alinen... | reverse complement strand
TCGCCCAGAATCGTAAAACTTTGGGTTCGAGAAGATTCTTTCGAGGCGGCATGGAAAAAATTCAGCTTGTTCAAGGATAAACCCCTGAGCTTCACAGACTGCACCTCCCTAGCGCTTATTGAACTGAGAAGGATCAAGCAGATTATGAGTTTTGACAGCGGCTTTGACGGACTGGCTCCAAGAATCTGTTAAAATGAAGCAAAACGCCAAAATCTAGTGCCTTAAGCGGATTTATCAGCAAATTGCTGTGCTTAATTGAAAAATATTGGGTGCCATGAAATTATAAAGGAAGAATGGACAGTGACAGGGGTTTTTACTTTCAGGTTTAGAGGGCTGTTTTTATGTTAGTCGTTTTTGCAATTGCGTTGCTTCTCAGGATGCCTAAGCCAAGCCTTGTGGCTGCTTTTAAACAGTGTTTGTTAGCAATCACATAGCAAAAAAGCGTTGTTCTTCTTCTATTAAACAAAGAAAGACTTAGATTACCGTTTTTAACAAGCGGTTCATAAGTATAGACTTGTTATTGGTAAGCTTCGTCATGATGTTTATACTTTAAAACTCTCACTGTTTTGGGGTTTTCAAGCACTTCGTAAATAAGAACAAACGACCCAATGTGAACTCGTCGAAGTCCCTCCAATGGATGTTTTAAAGGTTTAAACTGGAACGGTTCAGTTAGTATTTGATCAATTTTCTTATTTATCGCTTCTAACTGTATTTTATCCTTTTTCGCCAACTTTTTAAATGCTCTAAAAACCTCTTCTTCGATCTCTAAGCTATACAAGGAATCACTTCATGTCAAACTCTTCAGCGAAGTCTTTTATCTTTACAAACTTGCCCTGCTTGCGAGCATCCTCTATCTCCTTGATAAATTCTGGCCTAAACTGAGGCTCAAGCTCACATTCTGCATAACGTTTAAGGATTAAGCCTAAAGCTTGACTTTTATCTTTGAGACCATATTTTGCTTTTACTATATTGATTATCCTGCTTTCGCGCTCATCTAAGTCTATTAAGCTTTTTACCATTTGTTGCAGCTCTCACATTATTCAATATTATATGATATTATGCCAAGTTATTTTAAACTTCTCCAACAAGAAATTTCAAGAAAATAAATCCTCACATAAGTGTGACCACAGCGTGCACAAGTTAACCCTACATTTATTATTGTTGCCCAACTTTTCTGACCGATTAGCGACTAATCCAGACGCAACCCGCAAGAACCCCAAACGCTAAACCAAAAAAGCAACCCAAAACAAAGCCCTCTACAAAACGCAAATTTTTTCTTCTTATAGAAAACTCAAAAAGCCTCCCAAAAAATGCAAAGGCTCAACACCAAAAAAAGCTTAAAAAAACGTATAAACAAACTAACAGAAATAATGGAACTAATAGTTTGATGGAATTAACAACTATTTTTGGGCGAACCATTTGATTGTTCTTTTTAATCCATCCTCAAAAGTTACGTTTGGTTTCCAGCCGACAAGTTTCTCCAATTTATCTGTGTTGGGGCACCGTCTTTTGGGGTCGTCCTTTGGCAAGGCACAGAATGTTACTGGAGACTTGGATTTAGTTAACTCTTTGATTTTGTTTGCAAGTTCTAAAATGGTTTTTTCCTGTGAATTTCCAATGTTTACAACTTCACATTTAGCTTCTTTACTTTTAGTTAAAAATAATAGACCTGTAACTGTGTCAGTTATGTAGCAGAACGACCTTGTTTGTTTTCCATCACCATAGATTGTTATTGGTTGATTTGTTTGGGCTTGCAATATGAAACGTGACATTGCTCTGCCGTAAAGCCCATCTTCTCTTAAACGGGGACCATATGAGTTGAAGATTCTTGGAGCCCTCACATTCAACCCATATTGCTTGCCGTATGCCATAAGTAAGGCCTCAGCAAAACGTTTACCCTCGTCGTAACATGAGCGTGGACCTATGGGGTTTACTTTTCCCCAATAACTCTCAGGTGTGGGCACAACTTCAGCATCTCCATAAACCTCTGAAGTTGAGGCAAATAACAGCAAGGCATCGTTTTTTCTAGCTATCTCTGCCATGTTTTCCGTGCCTTTAGCACTGGTTCGCAGTGTCTCGATTGGATGCTGTTGATATTCATCTGGTGAAGCATGACCTGCCATGTGGAGAATAATTTCAAACTTGTCCGCGGTCTTAAACCTGCAAACATCTGATTTAATCAGTTTAAACTTGGAATTTTCAGTTAAATGGTCAATATTCTTGATTCTTCCCGTAGATAAATCGTCAATAACAGTTACTTCATTCCCAAAACCTATGAGTACATCACAGAGCCAACTGCCGATAAAACCAGCACCGCCCGTGACTAGCACTTTCTTTTCTGCGAGGGCATCGCTGGTAACAGCGTTCTTTATGGTTTCAAGGTCTTGGCTAATTATAGCATCTATCATGACGTTTTTCTCTTGCAAAATTGTTTATACGATAATTCTAAGGCTTCCCAATACCTCTCAGGGCTTCCAATATCTAGGTGTGAATAGCTTTTATCCAACTTTACAGCGTACACCTTTAATCCCCACTCAATGAGTTTCTGTATTGCATCAGTAAGTTGGATTTCTCCATCTTTTCCAGGTTTTGTCGCTTCTAGGGCTTTGAAGATGATGGGGTGAAAAACATACATAGCCATAATTGCCCAGTTTGTTTTAGGTTTCTCGGGTTTCTCGACTACTGAGTTCACTTTTATTATTCCAGATTCTATTTCCTCGCCTTCAACGATTCCATATTGCTTGGGATTCTCAATTTCTATTACAAGAAATGCCGCGTCGGCGCTAAACCGATTAAAAGTTTCTATGAGTTTTTTTAGGTAATCCATGTCTTTTGATATTAAGCAGCTGTCTCCTGCATGAACCAAACAACTCTCGTTCTGAACGAAAGGTTGAGCCATCAAAACTGCATTACCGAACCCCTTTGGAGCGGGCTGGTTAACCCACATAACCGTTGAAGACTCCAGTTTTTCATAGAAATCTCCCAGGTCACTGGCTTGCCCGTTTTTGCCTAAGCCTTCAAGAGTTTTAATACAATTAGAATCTGGTGTAAAATGATCTTCTATACCACGTTTTCCTCTGCCGACGATGAAACAGAATTCTCGTAATCCCGCATTATGTACTTGCTCAAAAACTAATTGAACTACGGGTTTGACCATAATGTCGCCATGTGCTGTTCGCGAAAAAATCGGAAGCATCTCTTTTGGTTGTTCTTTGGTCGCTGGAAATAGGCGTGTTCCCAAACCTGCTGCAGGAATTATGACTTTACGTATCATCAGATGCCCTCTTGCCCTGCTTTCCTTATGTTAACCAATATATATTTAATATGCTAATTGAATTCAAACTGACATTTAACTTGGGGTTTGACTTTGAAAAAACAACCTAAAATATCGGTTATCGGCGCGGGTTATGTGGGTTTATGTACGGCTGTTGGGTTTGCAAGCAAAGGTTACAGCGTAGTCGCCTGTGATGTAGATGAAGCTAAAATAACAAAAATTAACAGTGGGATTCCTACTTTTTATGAGCCGGGTCTGCAAGAAAAACTCTCCGAGAGCATCCAAAAAGGATGCCTGAAAGGGGTGGTTGGCCGGGTAGATCAGGTTGTTGAGGAAACGGATTTAACGTTTGTTGCTGTGGGCACACCCAGTAAACCCGACGGCAGCATAGACCTCACGTACATAGAGTCTGCCGCATGCAGCATCGGCAAAGCGCTAACGCACAAAGATTCTTACCATGTTACAATAATTAAAAGCACCGTTGTGCCGGGAACAACCCAGCATGTTGTTCAACCCGAGCTTGAGAGGGAATCAAAGAAGAAATGCGGCGTCGACTTCGGGTTATGCATGAACCCCGAGTTTCTGCGTCAAGGCTCCGCGTTTCAAGATACTGTAAACGCGGACCGCGTAGTCATCGGTTCATTTGACAAGCAATCAGGCGACAAATTAGAAGACCTCTACAAAGACTTCTACACAGGACACGTTCCACCAATAATCAGAACCACCCTATCGACCGCGGAGCTTATCAAGTACGCCAGCAACGCCATGCTTGCCACAAAAATCAGCTTCATAAACACCATCGCTAACATGTGCGAAAAAATCCCCGGCGCAGACGTGAAAGTCGTAGCAACCGCCATGGGGTTAGACAGGCGCATCGGTCCCCTGTTCCTCGACGCAGGCTTAGGATATGGCGGCTCATGTTTTCCCAAAGACGTCAAGGCATTGATTGCCTGCTCCAAAGCATTCGGCTACGAACCTGAACTCTTAGAATCCACAGAAGCCGTTAATAAAAAGCAGCCCCTAAAAGCAGTAGATTTCTGCAGACAACAACTCGGAAGTCTTGAAGGCAAAAAAGTTACAATTTTAGGTTTAGCATTTAAACCCGACACCGACGACATGAGAGAAGCACGAGTCATACCCATAATCAACCAACTGCTAAAGGAAGGCGCTCAAGTTTTTGCCTACGACCCCGTAGCGATTCCAGCTGCAAAATCCATCTTTAACACTAAAATCCAGTATGCTTCTTCAGCGCTTGAATGCATCAAGGACGCCGACGCCTGCATCATCGTAACCGAATGGGATGAATTCAAAAAACTAACCCCCGACGACTTCATAGCGAACATGAAGCAGCCAATACTCATCGACGGAAGAAGAATATACAACCCAGAAACCTACAAAACCAAACTAAAATACACCGCCATAGGCTTAGGACAAGAACCATAAACCCACACACCAAAAACAATCCCACCACCGCCCAAACAAACAATAAAAACAAACCATACAAACAACCCACACACCAAGCAAACCAAAACCGATAAACAGCACATCATCAACAACAGTTAACTCACAAAGACACCTACGACAGTGAATAAATGACCAAAGCAACACAAATGGCGAAGGTTTCAGCAAAAGGCGGCTTTCACCTACTATGGGGTCTAGTCATATCCACTGTCATCTCAGCCATCGGCACCATAGTTATTGCACGACTTCTCGGTCCAGCCAACATGGGATTATACGCAATCGCCCTCGCAGCCCCCAACTTGATTTCCACATTCAGAGACTGGGGCGTCACAACAGCCATGATAAAATACTCTGCCGAATACAACAGCGCAAACGACGTAGCAAAAATAAAAAGCGTATTCGTCTCAGGACTTGCCTTCGAAATCATTGTTGGTTTAGTACTTACAGTCCTATCTTTTGCCCTTTCAGGCTTTCTAGCAAACTTCTACGGACGTCCACAAATAGTTCAATTAATCCAAATAGCCTCATTGTTCATTTTAACAGGAGCATTAGTTAACACAGCCACAGCCGCCTTCACCGGCATGGAAAAAATGCATCTAAACAGCGTTATGTTAATCGTTCAATCCATAATCAAAACCATAGTGATAATTGGTCTCGTAGCTTTAGGCTTGGGCACTCTGGGCGCTGTCATCGGTTTCTCCGTTGGCATATTGTTTGCTGGGGTCGTTGGAGTGCTGTTGATGTACATCATGTATCGTTCTCTGCCTAAGCCAACTGCAGGCGGATTAGAGTTGATTAAAACGATTAAAACCATGCTCAAGTATGGACTCCCGCTCTCTATCGGCGCCATTTTATCAGGGTTCCTAACTCAATTCTACAGCACCATAATGGCTATTTTCGTCCTCGATAACGCTCTTATCGGCAACTATTCTGTGGCGCTTAACTTCGTGGTTTTAATAACTTTCTTCGCGACTCCCGTCACAACCATGCTATTTCCCGCCTTCTCCAAGTTGGATGCCCAAAAAGACAAGGAAACTCTTCAGAACGTTTATCAATATTCAGTTAAGTACGCATCACTAATCGTGGTGCCCGTTACAGTTTTAGTCATGGCTCTTGCCCAACCTGCAATCGACACTATCTTTGCAGATAAATATGTTCAAGCTCCTCTGTACCTTGCTTTGCTGTCCCTGATTTACCTTTTTTCTGCTTTTGGAAGCTTAAGCACTGGCAACCTTATAAACGGGCAAGGGCACACAAAATATAATTTAAAGTTGACAATTCTCACAGTTGCGATCGGTTTTCCTCTGAGTTTTGCCTTGGTTTATTTATTTGGTATTATTGGTTTAATAATTACTACCACCGTGGTTGGAGTGCCTAGCTTGTTTTTAAGCTTGAGGTTTATTAAAAAGAATTTTGGGGTGTCCCTTGACTGGGTTTCCTCGGCGAAGATAATGTTATCTTCAGCTGCCGCTGGAGTGATAACTTACGCTGTAATCCCTCAGTTACCCTTCAGTAGTTTAATACAATTAATCATAGGCGTATTCGTGTTCGTGGTTGCTTTTCTGCTCTTAGCAATAAGTACTCGAACCCTGAACAAATCTGACTTGGTGAACGTTCGAGAAATCGGGAATGCCCTTGGTCCTTTGCGAAAACCATTAACCATAGTGATTAATCTGCTTGAAAAATTGATGCTTATAGCGGGCAGCGACTAGAACCCTAACGTTAGAATTAATTTACTGACCGTTGCCTGCTGGGAAAATCGAAGAATCAGTTTTTTACTGCGGAATCTCTATCAGAGGTGTGTTTGGTTGCGCTCCAAAGTTTTCTTCATGCTGTTCCTTTAATTTTCTGTATTTTTCACAGTAGCTACCGCCAGTATGAGTGCATGGGTAACTAACGTTTGAGTACAGGTTGCACGCCGAAGTAAACTTGCATTTTGCTTTTCGGTTAATTAGAGAAAACAAAATTTTTCTTTAGATGTGTCCATAATATATCCCTTACAGCTGGCTGGTGAGGGTTCGGTGTATTGTATTAGTTTTTGTTCGTTAATAGAACTATGTGGTTGTGGCAGTACAACAACAATAGATTATAGAGAATATTTAGCGACGGGAACAGTAAGTAATAATACCCCGTTTTTCTTTACTGAGTTAGGGATAGACATGAAAGCGCTTGTTCTCAGCGGCGGAAAAGGAACCCGCCTTAGACCTTTAACTTTTACCTGTGCTAAACAACTTATACCTGTAGCTAACAAACCCATCTTAGGCTACGTTCTTGACCAAGTAGCATCTACCACCATTAAAAAAGTCGGCATTATCACCGCACACGAGACTGGTCAATTTGTCGAGGATTACGTTAAAGACGGCTCCAACTGGAACCTGCAGGTCTCATATATCCCTCAGGAACCACTTGGCTTAGCCCATGCAGTTAAGACTGCTAAGCGTTTTTTGGGCAATGATTCTTTTGTTATGTGCTTGGGCGATAACGTGACAGGCCAAAGTTTGGACACCTTTGTCAAAAAATTCAAGAACGAACACCTAGACGCCCTCATTATTCTCAAAGAAGTTGATAGCCCATCAAGCTTCGGAATAGCTCAACTTGACGAAAAAGGCAACATAATCAGGCTCGTGGAGAAACCAAAAACACCAATGGGCAACTTAGCCATTATCGGTACCTACCTGTTCTCCAACAAAGTCCATGAAGCCATCGAGCGAATCAAGCCTTCATGGCGCGGCGAACTCGAAATTACCGACGCTATCCAAGAAATGATTAACATGGGCTTTTCGGTCAAAGCTGAAATCTTGAATTCTTGGTGGCTCGATACAGGCAAAAAAGACGATATTTTATCCGCTAACGCAAGAATATTGGATGAGTACATCCGACTTGATGTTAAAGGAACCTTGACTAACAGCACTGTGGACGGCAGAGTTAAAGTGGAGCCCGAAGCGAAAATCATCAACAGCACGATTAGGGGACCCTGCGTCATCGGAAAGAACGTTCTTGTTGAAAACTCATTCATCGGGCCGTATTCAAGCATAGGCGATAACTCTAGAATTCTTAATTCGAACGTTGAATACTGCGTTATACAAGAAAACGTCACAGTGAAAGATATTGAGCGCTTGGAAGACTCATTAATGGGTAAAAATGCTAAGGTAACCCGTAACCAGAGAACCCGAACTATAAAGCTGCATGTTGGCGATTACTCAGAAATAGAAGTTTAAAACCCAAAAAAAAGCAACTGTTTATAAAGATTTTAAAACGATATGTCTGAGTAAACAAGGGATGACTTATGTTACAAGGGATACGGGTTAAGCCGATACGTCGATTTATTGACGAAAGAGGTTTCTTCACTGAAGTAATGCGTAAGGATTGGAAAGACCTATTTGGCGAAGACACGGTGGTTCAAGCAAACTTTTCATTTACATATCCCAATGTAATTCGTGCCTGGCACCGCCATGTTAGGGGGCAGGTGGATTATTTTTTGGCTCTCAAGGGACTGATAAAAATCTGTGCTTTCGACGACCAAACAAACGAGGCTGACGAGATTATATCCAGCGGTATGGACATGCAAGTGGTGCGGATGCCTGGCCAATACTGGCATGGCTTCAAAGCCTTGGGTAATGAACCCGTTATGCTGCTGTACTTCGCCACCAACATGTACGACCCCGCGAACCCTGACGAAGAACGCCGACCATGGAATGACCCGGCAATTATTCCGCAAATTATAAACGGCAAGAAAGACGATGAACGTGTAGGTAAACCCTGGGATTGGAACCTTCCACCCAACAAGTGATGACCCATGAAACTGTTAGTTACTGGCGGATTAGGATTCATAGGAAGCAACTTCTGCAGGCTCATACTTGCAAAGTACCCTGACTGCGAATTGATAAACGTAGATAAAATAGGGATGGGCGCTAACCCAGCGAATCTGCATGACATCGAGAACGATAAACGTTACACCTTCATCAAAGGCGATATTTGCAACCCGCAACTCATGAACCGCTTGATTCATCAGGTGGACGCGGTTGTTAACATAGCCGCGGAAACTCATGTTGACAGAAGCATCGCTGTCCCCAACCTCTTCTTGCAGAACAACACCGTTGGCACATTTATCATCTTGGAAGCTATCCGAAAACACAACCATAAAGCCCGGTTGCTGCAGGTGTCCACAGACGAAGTCTATGGTGAAGCCCTCGAAGGTTCATTTACAGAAAACACCCCACCTAAACCCTCAAACCCATATTCAGCTGCGAAAGCCGCCGCAGACATGTTCGTGCTATCTTATCACAAAACCTTTGGTTTGAACGTTTCAATCACACGTTGCACCAACAACTTCGGTCCCTACCAACTGCCTGAAAAATTGATTCCTAAAACTGTAATTCGCGCGCTAAGGGATTTGCCCATTCCAATTTATGGTAAAGGAACTAACATCCGCGACTGGATTTACGTGCAGGACCATTGTGAAGCAATCCGTACGGTGCTCGAGAAGGGCAGAGCTGGCGAAATCTACAACGTTTCAGCTGGAAACGAGATTGCGAACATTGAAATTGTCAAAAAAATTATCTGTTTGCTCCATAAGCCCGAGAGCTTAATTACCTTCGTCGAAGACCGCCCTGGACATGACACCCGTTACAGCTTGGATTCGACCAAAACCCGAACTGAACTAGGCTGGAAACCAAAGTTTAGTTTCGAAAAATCCTTGGAATCCACGGTTCAATGGTACCTTGAGAACGAGCACTGGTGGAGTCCCTTCGCCACAGAAGTGATTCTGCATCCAACACCTTGGAAGCTTAGTGGACATTGAAGCTTTTAATCACGGGTGCAAGCGGTCTTTACGGTTCAAAACTGGCCCAGTTGGCGCTTGGCAAGAATATTGAGGTTTACTCTTCAGATATTCAGGGTCTGTCGGTTTACGGTAAGTGTGTTAAACTTGATATTTCCGGTAAAGAACAGGTTGAGGAAGCCTTCAAAACCATAAAGCCAGATGTGGTTGTTCACGCCGCCACATTGACCGATGTTGACAAATGCGAGACCAACAAAGAGCTCGCTTGGCAAGTAAACGTTGAAGGCACAAAAAACATCGTTGACGCCGCCAAGCGCGCAGGTTCATTTCTGATTTACATCTCCACAGACTACGTTTTCAGCGGCGACAAAGGAAACTACAAAGAAACCGATAAGCCCAATCCAATCAACTATTACGGGTTAACCAAGCTTAAAGCTGAAGAAATTGTCCAAACCCAACAAGAATACTTCATCGCGCGCCCAAGCGTCATCTACGGTTCCACTCCTGCAGCTGGAAAAGTCAACTTTGCACTCTGGCTAATCGAAACCCTGCGTAAAGCCGAGCGAGTCAAAATCGTTACTGACCAATGGAACACGCCCACGCTTAATACTAATTTAGCAGAGATGACCTTGGAAGTTATTGAGCGCAGGTTAACTGGAATTTACCATACATGCGGCGCCACACGGGTTAGCCGATTAGAGTTTGCTATGCAAATCGCAGATGTCTTCGGCTTGGATAAGGGTTTGATTGACAAGGTTTCATCTTCACAGTTCACGTGGCCAGCTAAGCGCCCAATGGATTCATCGCTCGACACCTCACAGGTCCAGAAAACGCTGAAAAAGAAGCCGCTTGAGATGGCGCAGGCGCTTAAGCAATTAAAGTTGGAGCTTTCCCAGAAAGGCACCTGATTGAGCACAAGTGTTATGTGTGAGGCGCATTATTTTCTGGTTGATTGGGAAGGCTAAATGAATCCGTCAAACGTTAAGCAAATCGCTATGCAGCGAATCCTGATCCTCTTTGAGCAAGCCAAGAAGGTCCGCAGAACAGACCCGAAGCTGGCGGCTCAATACGTGGAGTCCGCTAGAAAGATCGCCATGGCTGCGAGAACGCGTTTGCCCATCGAATTTCGGCGTGAAACCTGCAAAGAATGCAACAGCCTCTTCGTGCATGGCATTAACTGTCGTGTCAGGATAAAGCAGAAAAGGGAGCCCCACGTTGTAGTAACATGTTTAAACTGCGGCAACCAAACTCGTATGCTGTTAAAGAAGAAAATGGAGCACAAGGAACTTGAGCAAGATAACTACTCGAATGAAGCGCCACGTTAGGCATGTTTTGAAAGATGAGAATCCCACGATTTGGGTTGGAAAAGAAGGTTTGACGCCGCAGTTGGCTGCTGAAATCGAGAAGCAACTGCAAAGAACAAAGATGGTTAAAGTCAAGATTCTGCCCGCCGCGTTGCAAGATGAGGTCACGGCTCAAATTATCGGCGCTAAGGCTGCAGAGCAAACTAATTCAGCTTTGGTTGAAGTTAGAGGGCACGTATTCATTCTGTTTAGGAAGCGCAAAGCAGAAGAAGAGCCTTCTGAACCATAATTTTTCTAAACTACCTTTTCTGGTTTAACGAACCCTACTTGTCCAGAGAATATTTATATTAGGCTTCATTGTTTAACTCGGAAGGAAAAACAAAGGATTAGAGCAACTTGACGACTCCTCATGACGTTCCAGCTTCAAAATTCATTGATAGATTAGCAAAGTATCTTATGGAAAACGTTGACGAAATTCAGCCTCTTCCATGGGCAGCCTTCGCTAAAACAGGCATGCACGTTGAAAACCAGCCGCAAGACCCCAACTGGTGGTACACAAGAAGCGCATCAATTCTGCGTAAAGTCTACATTTACGGTCCAATTGGACTTGAAAAACTCCGCGCTGACTACGGCGGAAGAAAGAACAGAGGCAGCAAACCTGACCGCGTAAAGAAAGCAGGCGGCAGCGGTATACGTAAATCACTGCAACAGCTTGAAGCCGCAGGTTTAATCCAGGCTGCAAAGCCTAAAGGCAGAATCATGAGTCCTAAAGGACGCAAGCTTCTCCAAGAAGTTGCTGGGGACTTATCGAAAGAAATGGTTAAAACGATCCCTGAGCTCAAGAAGTATCAAGGCGAATAGGTACAATGTCGGATGATCAGCTTGAGCAAATCCGTAAACGAAAACTTTTGTCGATGCAGAATCGCGTAAGTGACGAGCAAAGACAAGCCCAAGCAGAACAACAGATGGATCAGCAGAAACAGGCGCTGATGAGCAAGATATTGGCGCCTGAAGCTCGGGAAAGGCTAAATAACCTGAAAATGGTTAAAAAAGACTTTGCTGAGAACATTGAGATGCAGTTGATTGAGATGGCGCAAACGGGAAAGTTGCCCATTCCGCTTTCAGATGCACAGCTCAAACAGATATTAGTTCAGCTTCAATCACGGAAGCGAGAGACAAAAATCAGAAGGATATAGAAATGGCAAGAGTTAAACCACCGGGAAAGAAACTCAGATTAGCTAAAGCTGGCAAAGAATCACAGTCTGTTCCAACATGGGTAATTGCCCGAACAGACGGTAAAGTTAGGAATAACCCTAAGCAGCGACGCAACTGGAGAACCAGGAAGATAAGAGCATAAGGGGATAAAGAGTAATGGCCCAAGAAACTAAAGTTAAGCAAGTACCAAAAGACGAAGAAATTGAAGAGTTAGCTGTGCCAGAAGAAGCTGGAACAGAACTTGCCGCTGAGCAGACTCCAGCAGAAGCGTCAGTTGAAGAAGCTGTCGTGGAAACTAAGCCTAAGAAAAAGAAGAAAGACGAAGAAATCGTCGAAGAACGATTCTACACTATTCCATTATCACGCGCGCTGGTTAGACCACCAAAGAAACGTGCCCCCCGCGCAATACAGCTCCTGAAAGAATTCGTTAACAGGCACATGAAAATGGCGTTGAAGGTTTCCGAAGAAGATGAAGAAGAGCTACCGCAGCTAATCATTAGCAAAGAAGTCAACGAGAAAATTTGGGACCGCGGCATAGAGAAGCCACCGCGTAAAATCAAGACGCGCATAACTAAAGACAAAGACGGGAACGTAACCGTTTACCTCGCAGAAACACAATAATAATTTTTTATTTTTTGTAGTTTTTTTGTTGTCGTTTATTGGCATGGTTTTTAGATTTTTCTGGTCTTTATGCGGGTGGGGCGGTTTTAAGGGTGACACAAGACTGCTTGGTACCTGCGTCCTGTTTTGTGTTCTGCACGTTTTCTAGCGCCTGTTTCAATGTGAGATATTCATTTTTCTTCACATGCTCTGGCATGGGTACATGTTGAAGCGGCTACGGTGTGATTGTGAAAGCATGTATCGCTTGTTTTTTTCTGTGCAAGAATCAATGAACAGCGTAATGCAGTCGGGGCACCAGCAAAGCACATTCGCCAAACCAAAACACAGAAATTCAAACACTATCGCGAAAACAGCCAATAGTACCTACCCCTTTTGGTTTGTGCAATGAATTTCTAATAGTGCCAAATATGCCGACGCTAAATATTTTGAAAGCCATCCGTTATGCCGAATCAGTATCAAAATATTTTTTTAACCCGTAGAAAGTACCGCAATCTAAAAAAAGGAGTATCGCGTGAGACTTTCGCTAACAACAAATTCATTAGGGGATTTAATTCTTGACTGTTTATTTATCAAGCATCGTGGGAAGCGCAAGCATAGGCGTGTATGCACTGGCAACTGAGAACATAGTGTTGATTCCACGGATGGTTCCGCTGGAGAAAGCCCAGGAATTCGCCGATTACCTGCAAGTGAAACTTGCCTACACATCCATCTCCGGCTCCGTTTTGGCTGGTTCACTGGTCTGCGCAAACTCCACTGGCATGCTGGTTTCACATGCCGTCCGCGAAGAAGAATTATCAGCGTTAAAAATGGTTTTTGAAGGCAACATCACAATTATGGATTCCAAGAAAACCGCTTACGGCAACCTGATTTTAGCCACCGACAAAGGCGCGGTGGTTGATCCACGCTTTAAAGAAACGGAAATCGCAAAGATTTCCAAAGCCCTAGGCGTAGAAGCGGTGCCCACCGAAATCGCTGGGTTGCCCTACGTTGGCTCCTTGGCAGCTGCAACAAACAAAGGCGTCTTGGCACATCCGCTGCTCAAGGACGAGGAAAGAAAAATCCTCGAATCCGTCTTCAAAGTCCCCGTTGACGTCGGCACAATAAACTGTGGAGTCCCATATGTCGGCACAGGTTTACTTGCGAATACCCACGGTGCTGTTGCTGGTTCTATGACAACTGGACCCGAGATGTTTATAATTGGGAATGCACTGGATGTTGTGCAGGAAGAAGAAAAATGAAAGCTTACAAAGTAACCGGCACAATCCACAAACCCAGGTTATCTACATCGTTTGCAAGAGAACTCTTAGCTGACAAGAGCGAACACGCAGTCGAAAGAGTCTATGCTGAAATAGGCAGCAGACACCGCGTGAAAAGATGCCATATAAAAATAATCAGTTCAGAAGAAATTTCCGGCGACCAAATCACTAACCCAATCCTGAAGAAGATTATCGCTGGAGAGTAAATGTTTTGGCGCACAGTAACAAAGCTGAAGAAGAACTCCGCAAGCTCAGCATGGAAATGCGTTATCTTGAGCAAACCGCAGAGGCACTTCAGCAGCGTATAAGCATGGTGAACGCCGCCTTAACCGACATCGGCTACGCCAACATGACGCTTGACGGCATCGAAAAAGAAAAAGAAAACACCGAGATGCTCGTTCCCATCGGCGGAAGCAGCTACGTCAAAGTGAAGCTTGCAGACTCAAACAAAATAATCATCGGTTTGGGCGCAGGCGTATCAGTCGAGAAAACCCTTCCAGAAGCAAAAGCAACCCTCAAAGAACGCTTAGATGAACTCGAAAAAACCATGCATTCAGCGCAGCAACAGTTCAGTCAAGTGGCTGAACGCGTCAACTCGGGCAGAAGCAGACTTGAAACCCTGCTTGCAGCAAGAGAAGGGAAACAATAATTCGATGTTTGAGAAGCTAAAGTCTGGTTTTAAAGGCTTAGTAACTAAGGTTACGACAACTGAGCTTAAAACCGAGAATTTATCTCCTATTTTAGCAGATTTTAAAATGAGCCTAGCCGAAAACGACGTGGCTTATCCAGTTGCAGATAAAATCTGTGATGAACTTGCAAAAAGGTTGTCGGGTGTTCAGGTTAAACGGTTGGAAGACCGCAAAAAAATTGTTGAAGACAACTTGCGGCAAGTGCTTTTGGATGTCATGTTAACCAACAAACGCATCGACCTGCTAACGATGGCGGAAGAGAAACGTAAAAAGAAAGAACCGTTTGTCTTGATGTTTGTTGGCATCAACGGCACAGGAAAAACCACAACCATCGCGAAGGTGGCGCATTTTCTTAGGGACAAAAGTTACAGTGTGGTGCTTGCCGCCGCCGACACTTACCGCGCTGGCTCGATTGAGCAGTTGGAGGAGCATGGCAAACGGCTTGGGATACGAGTTATCAAAAGCATCTACGGCGGCGACCCCGCAGCAGTTGCTTACGATGCGGTCAGCCACGCTAAAGCCCATGGGTTAAACATCGTTTTAATAGACACTGCGGGTAGGATGCAGACTAACCAGAACCTCATGAATGAACTCGTCAAAGTTAAACGTGTGGTGGGTCCTGACTTGACGGTTTTCGTGGTGGATTCGCTCATAGGCAACGACGCGGTTATGCAGGCGGAAGAATTCAACAAAGCCGTCGGCATCGACGCAACAATCCTTACCAAAGTGGACGCTGACGTGAAAGGCGGCTCAGCATTAAGCGTAACATACGTGACGCAAAAGCCAATCCTGTTCATTGGCGTTGGGCAAACCTACAAGGACCTTGAGTTGTTTAACCCAGAAAAATTCGTAGGAATGGTACTCCGATAAAAACCCTCCTTCTTGTTGGACGATGAACTTTTGATGATAAGGCAAGAAAAGCCTTCTGAATTTCGAGAAATTTATGATTTAGTTAAAGTTGCTTTTCAAACCGCCAAAGTATCTAATGGAAACGAACAAAACTACGTTAACCAACTGCGTGCCAGCGGCAATTACATCCCCGAACTTGCCATAGTCGCGGAAGAAGACGCAAAACTGGTCGGGCACATTATGCTGACTAAAACCTACGTCGAGATGGTGGACGCTAAATTTGAGGGGCTTCTAATAGCGCCGCTTTGTGTTGCGTTGGAGTATCGTAAACGTGGAATCGGTTCAAAACTCGTCAATGAAAGCTTCCGTTTAGCTAAACACATGGGGTACAAAGCCATTTTTGTGGTCGGCTCCCCCGAATACTACGGCAGGTTTGGTTTTAAATCGTCTGTTCTCTTCGGAGTTAAGCATGTTCCCCCAATTCCTGATCCATACGTTATGGCTTACGAGTTATCCACTGCTGCGTTATCTGGTGTTGCTGGAACAGTTACTTTCACTTAACTAACAATGGCTCAGGGTTCTTCAACCTCAGCTAACTCGAAGAGTATTTTGGTTGGGTAAACCCAGTACGCTTTAATAAAATCTTCCAGTGCTTGGTCAACATCTAATCCATCAAAAAACCCAACGAACTCCACGTCGATTCCCTCGAGGTCTTTTGACGTGTACACTTTCAACTGCGCCAAATACTCTTTTTCCTGCTCCAGGCTTTCCATAGGTATGCTTTCTGGAATGTTTATGGCAATTGGCAAGTTGGTTAAAACATCCAGCGCCGCCGCTTTGCGTACCTGTTCGTTCCTGGTTTTCAGTATGATTAGCCGCTGGTCCGTTTTTCGGTAGTTCCAATCGGTGTCTTGATCGAGTGTTGCAGACAAAAAAATCCCTATAAAATAAAGAGTAGAACGACTATTTTACGTTACTTCTTGAGTTCAACCACAAGCAAGTCAAGCGTGGTTTGCCCGATGTTTTCTGCTTCATGCGACTGAGCGTTTATGAAGATTGCGTCGCCAGCTTTAAGGTCTAAAACGTCGGTTTTGCCCATTGAAGTCAGTTTCATTTTTCCGGCTGCAAGCACATAGACAACGTGGTCGGGGTGATGGTGCATTACGGCTTTGTCGCCTGGCTTAAAAGTTGGGTTGAGCACGCGTACGCGGTCGTTTTCCATCTTGAACTTGTACACACTGCCTGCAACTTCCAAGGGGTTGAGCATATTTTCTTTCATAAAAACAATTCACCACTTGACTGGTGATGTTTTAAGGAATTAAGTATGTGTGATTGCACCCGAGTAGTCACAGGAGCTATAGTGCTCTCGGCGACCTCCCCTCGGTTCTGTCAACTCTTCTTCTGTTTGGGGGTTCATGTAAACTTTCGTGGGATACTCGTTTTTACTACAGAGAGACAAAAATAAAAAGTTAGGGAGATTAAGGTCTCAATGCTTCACCATATTCTCGGTCATAAAACACAACATTGCATTTAGGGTTAGGGCATATTCTTGCGTAAAGAACTTCTTGTTTTGCTATCTTTTCATTGGGCGCAGTAGATCAGAGGTGTATTTTTGATTCAGATTACCCGTTCATAAGTACTATACATCAATAGGTACAATCATTTTTGAGGAAAAACAACTTGGAGTATTCTTTGGAATCCGCAAAGTCACTGTATCAAATTCCCGTTTTTTGTGTAGATTGCAGCCATTTCAAAGGTTTTAGATGTAAATTGGGCTATAAAACTAATCCTCGAAATCGTGTGTGTTCTCAAGCTGTGAAGAGGGCCTAAATTGACAAAGCAAACAAGCTGGTTTATTTTCTTTGGTTAACTGCCTTCTGTTTATAAACAGGGTATTCAATTTTTCTTGACATAAGTTATTATTGTGTGAAATTATGTTTTATGTTTTTAGGTTAAAAGTTAAATTTTCATAATGATGTTAGAGAAAAGAAAAAAGAATAGAATACTAACTTTTTTTGCTTGCGTTCTGTATCAAAGTAACCCATTTGTTTTTTCCTTCAATGGTTAATCCGCCTGCTTCGCTCGGAGTTTCCTCAACCACTCGGTTCAAGCGCCAAACTCCAGCCAATCCGTTTTAGAAAACTGCACCCGTAGCCAAATCTTCGACTTCATCAGCCAGAACCCCGGCGTACAATTCAGAGCATTAAGTTCAGCGCTTTGCTTTCCCCTTGGGTTGGCAGAGTACCATTTGGGCGTTCTCGTCAGCTCGGGGCTGGTTTCGTTTGTCCGCGATGGCCGCTATAAACGGTTCTTTGCCGCTAAACGCTTCTAAAAACGCGAGACATCGGCGATTTGTCTGTTGCGGCATAAGACGGCGAAAAGAATCCTCGAAGCGCTCCTTTGCAAAGGGGAGTTGTCGCATGGAAAGTTAGCCGATGAAGTCGCGATATCTTCGCAGGCGTTGACATGGCAAATGAAGACATTGGGCAAGACCGAGTTTGTGCTGCAGGTAAACGAGGGCTTAAAAACCATTTACATGCTGGACGAATCCCGCGAGCCGCAGCTGAGAGCTTATCGGGAAATAGTCAATTGAACCTCAGTTTAGGGTTAACTTTTTTAAACCATAAAACATCAAGCCTTGTATGCCCAAGTACTATCTTTTGGGTGGAGAAAACACCCATAAACGAGACGCAGAAGAAATAAATCTATGTGCCTTCGACGATGCGGGAAAGACGCCGCGGGTCCTCGTGTTTGCTTGGGCAAGAGCATCGTTTGACAAAACCTACCCCAAAAGCAAACTCATGTTCGATTACTTCAGAAGCCTAGGCGCCCTCACAGTAAACACAGTTGACTACTCCTGTACATTTGATGAGATAAAAGAAAAACTCTCTGAATCCGACCTCGTTTACTTGACGGGTGGGGTTCCCACGGTTTTGGTTGAGCGCCTAAAAAAATCGGGCATCCGCAGTTTACTCAGGGATTTTGAAGGAGTCATCGTGGGCAGAAGCGCGGGTGCGTTGGCGCTTTGCAAAAAATGCCTGATAACTTGCCGAAGCACTTCGGAAGTCACCGTTATCGATGGGTTAGGGCTTGTGGATCTGACGTTTAAGGCGCATTACAAGTTGGGCAAGGACGAAAAACTGATAGCGTTGTCGAAGTCTGCGGATATTTTTGCTGTGCCGAAAGATTCAGCAATAATCTCTGACAACGGATCCTTATCCGTCATTAACAACGTCTACTTGTTCCATAAGGGCGAGCGGCAACTATTCAACGGAACGTGTTAAGAGAAGAATCTTCGAACGTAAACCCGCGACTTCATGATAATCGGCGTTAACGCAACTGTGAGTATCGTGCCAAGTGTTGCCAGCACTATAATGTCTCCGAAAACCCTTCCAGAAAAGGCCGTGGTGAAAGCTGACGCAGGAACAAAGCCGAACGCAACCAATGCGCCGACGCCGAACACTCCTGAAACCAAACTCGCCAGGAATACACCGACGATTAACCATGTTATCCATGTTTTGCGGTCTTCAACCGACGCCTGAACCACGAGAAGCAGGATGCCGACGATGAAGGTAGCCACGAAGATTGTGGTGTAAGACAGCATGAGAGCTGCGCCTGAGCCGACCAAGTCGACTGCGAGGAGCGCGTTTAAGCCGTAAGTCATTTTGGGGCGGTTGAGCTGCAGCGTTGGTTTAGCTTTGATTGACCGGTAAATCAGCAAGGGAATAAACCCTTCGAAGAAATCCGCCAGCGCCCAAACCATCACAAACGGAACTGAGTAGCCAAGGTACAACCCCATGAAGATGCAGCTAAGGTAACCTGCGAAGCAGCCCCAGACTCCAAACCAAAGCGCCAACGGCACATAGACTGCCGCGGCAATGTATAATCCCGAGACACCCGCAAACGACCCGACTGGCGCAGCGACAACCGCCCAAATAGCCAAAACAGTACAGACAAGCGTCGCCGCTGCAAAAACCGCGGGCTGCCTCCAAGTGATGCCCTTTGGAAATGACATAGAGACGTAATTGATTCGGTTGGGAATATAAGATTTAAGATTTACAATGCAAAATCAGATATTTTGAAACAGGAAAACTGCAAAACCCATAAATCGCCAGAGCCGCATAGCGACTTATCACAGGAGAAAACAATCGTTGGCACCTTCTTACAACATGACTGGTGGACAGGAAGCATGGGTTAATGTTTCCCAGGGCGGAACCACATCCGTTAGCGTCCGCAGCGCCTCACCCATCAAGCCCCGAGCGGTATACGTTGGCTCAGCCACCTTAGACTTCATGTGGGTATCAACGGGAAAGAGTACGCATTGGCAGTTTACCCCAAGACTCATCGACCCAACCCCAGCGCAGTACAACGAGACCAAAGCGGAGGCCGACCAAACACAAGTCATCAACGTGGACTTAGGTAACCGAATGTTTCCAGCCGCAGGCATCGTAAGAACCAACCTGACTGGGCAAATCAAGGCGGCCGCAATCCAGTTTGACCTGCCCTACGCAACCGACGTTTGGGTGTTTCTTCTGCGTTCACCATGGTTCCCCCTGAAAGTAGTTGTGGAAAAGACGCCGCTGTCGATAATGCATGGTTCAGCGCAAGCCGTGGCGCAGCTTGAAAGCGGCACAACCGGCTTCAACGACGCAAGCCTGTTAAAGGCGTATGTTTCAACGCATGGTGAAGGCTTCAAAAACGTGCAGGTTTCCCTTGAGCGTCAGCTGGGCAGAACCCATATAGAAGAGGTCATTGGCGTAGTGGGAGCCGCCGGAATGGATTCATTCACTTGGAAACCGTTTCTGAGAAACTTCGATGTTGCCCTAGTTGCTCCCTCAACCATGGGTCCGGGGCAATTCGTGGATTTCCTCAGGTATCTGGGTGCAGACGCGAAAGCCAGTTTCTTTTCTTTTGGCAACTACATGCCTAACGATTTTTTGCTCTGCGACGGACCAGCCATGGATTACACGTTGCGGCTTCGGGGCGAGAAGCATATTTTGGGGCATGAAGAAGACACAACACGAGTTAGCTTAACATCCTAAACGCTTTGGCGTCTGTTGTAAACCGACAATATAACTGTGGCTAACACCAGAATCAACAGGGCTGCCCCGATGATGGCGAGCGGAATTCTGAAAGCCGTTTCGATATGCAGCACATTGGTCGTGGGTAACCCGCCAAGATACGCGGCGAGGAAAACTGCTGCGAACAGGACTCCGACGCCTTGGACGGCGAACAGGAAACTATGCATTCGTTTTTCAGTCAACAACAGGATATCTCCACTAATTCTTAGTTAACTTTTGTATTTAACACTAACCATTCCTTTTTTCTGCGAAGCCGCCGACCGCAAGCATAATATACAAAACCAACCGATTAAACATTAAAACGCGCGCATATGGTTGGTTTTATGACAGAGCAGAAATTCATAACTCCGCTAAAAATAGGGTTACTGACAGTAGCCGCCGCATATTTCCTATTTACCCTTCACACCATGTTTACGCTTTCATGGATTGGCGAGTGGGTGCCGCTGCGTGAACCGTTGCGAACCACTATTTTTGTGGAAGATATGACTTCGGTGGTGTGTTTAGCATTCAGGTTTGCAGGCAGCATAATCGCTTTCTCCGCCATCCTCGCCTATTTTATGAAGAAAAAACTCGCCAAATCCACAGTGTATAAGGTTCTGCGGGTGGTCCTGGTTTTTGAGGGAATCTATTGGCTGGGTCTTATTACAACCGCATACTACAGCGTTCAAAACACTTGGCAGGTTCTTTTGCACGGTCACTCTTTATTGTTCTCGGCGGAAGCGCTTTTTTTGGGCGCAATCCCGACTGTTATGGAAGCAATCGTTCTTCCAATAATCCTGTTCATCTTCGCCTACAAACTGAATCATACCAAACCCTTCAAAACAACTGTTAAGTGGGCGTCAATCACGGGTACACTGTTCATCTTTGTGTTCTGGCTGACCAACACTAGCATTTGGGTGGGGGTTGTTCTGCAGAAGGGGATCAGTTACCTCTGGGTTGAAACTGCAACGGTTAACGGCGCACAACAAGTGATTTACCACCCTGAACACCTGGTAAGTTTTGTCACAACAGCGTTTGGTTTGTTGGCGCTGGTAATTTACTCCGCTTACTTTACCTTCAAATCCAGACAAACAGAAACACTAGACGACGTCAATTTTGGAGCCGTCGGCGCAATCACATTGGCGCTTGGACTGTATTTCCTGTGGAATTATCTAAGTTGGGTTATTTTTGCAGGCGCCACTTTCAACGATTGGTACCGGTGGTTCCTTGGGCACAATATGGATCTTTGGATGCTGACATTGCCGCTGGCTGCGTTGCCATTGCTTTTCTACAAATCCCGCAAACAAACATCCAGTAGCATCACTGACAGCGAAAAGGGCGCTTGCTAAAAAATATTATTTTACTATTCTCTAAAAAACAAAAGATGAGAAGGAAAATTTAGTCCTTCTTTTCCAACTTTACGATATAAATTTCTTTGTTGCGAACCCTGAGCGCTACGTTGAATTTTCTTTCGGGTTGTTTGTTGAATTTTTTTACCCTAAACGAGAATGGTGCATACATTGACCGTACGGTTTTGCCTTCGACTTCGATTTTGAACATTTTTTCGGGGCTTTCAACTATCTGTTTGAAGACTGCGTCGTACTCTGGGATTTTGGCGATTTTTCTTCCTTCGGGGATTTCTTTGACTGGGGTTGCTTTTGCGACTATGTGTTTGCTTTTGACTTTTTCTAGTTTAGACATCTATTTCACACTATAAGTGGAGTAGACGCACTTATAACACTATCATCGCTAATGTTAGAATAATAATGGTTAAGTCAAAATAATAATGGTTACTTAGACGCTCTAACTTTTAACGGCGCCTATTCGCCTCTGGTATCGTTGCGGTTGCATTCAGCTTTCGGGCGGTACTCAACTTTCTTATGCCGCTCCTTAAAATGCTTCTCACACTCTTTCACCCGCACAAGCATCCACTCGTTATCCTCGTAAACGCACCCGCACAGCAAAGTCTTAGTAGTCAAACCTGTCGCCTTCAAATCAAATATGTTTTTCCAGCAATACATAATCCATCGTTCGCTCATAACGATTTCTCTCGCGGCTAAATCCGCAAAGACTCACTTTTTAATCAGCTTTACCCAAAAGAAGCACTAATTGTCTTTGTTTGGAAACGTAACATTTTAGAGTATGTATTGGTTTCTTGTTTGCTTGCTAAGGTGAATATATGAGCGTTATGAGTAGAAAAAACAAGAATACACAGATTGAGCAGAAAAAGAAACTTGAACGAGAAAAAGGAGCAAAGAAAAAGGCTATGTTGAATCAGCTTCCTCCAAAAGGCAAAAAGAAATAGCGGCTTAAAAAAGCCTGCTTTTAAAACTACCAGCTGTCCCGTTTACTACTATTTTCTTTCTTCATTGTTTCTTCAAAATCACGGTAAACTTCCTTCTCAACTTCAGAAACAACCGCTAAATCAGTTCCAGCCACGCTTTTGACGGTTGGGACTTTAACGAATCTGGATTCTCGGGTCTGGGGCACGTAATCTACGGTTTCTTCTTTGGCGGTTTGGAGGAGTTTTTCGCCCGAAGACCACAACTCATACATTTCTACTCTTATGCTATGCGCGCCCGCGGGTACCCCTTTCATGTCCAAAACAAATGAATATTCAGATTCATCTGTCGCCAAAGCACCCTGTAGTATTCTGATTGGTACTGATTTGATTTTTTGGCTGTCAAACCATAAATCCGATTGAACCCTTGAAAATGCGGTCTTCGAAGGAAACAGTTTGAATCCGACTTTGAGTGCCAACTCATCCTCTTTAGTCAAAACAGCGATTTCAGTGATGACTATCTGTTTTTCCTGTTTTTGCAGATGCGCTTGTGTCTCTTCCTTCTTTGGCGCAGTTGGTATGCTATCCAGCGTTGACTGCTTGTAGGGTTTAGTGTTTTTCGGTATTTTCTTCGTTTATTTAATCAACCGCGCTGCTTTATTTTCTTCTTTGCCGCCCTCGTTTGATAGTTCCTCTTCTAAAACCTGAATTGCACTGCTTATCCGCTGTAGAGTACTTCTAAGTGATGCCTGCTTGTTTTCCAGTTCAGCAAGGGCTTTTTGCCCAGAAGCGTATTCGGCTCGGAGTTCTTTCAAACGTTGTTCAAGCTGCTGTTTCATAAAGTTCCCATTTAGGCAGATGCTTACACACCTAAATCTCTTACCCAACAACACCGTGGATAATAGAAAAATGCAAATGAGCCAGACAGGTTATCAACGTAGGTTTAACGGTTTCTTGAAAATCTCCGCCCGCCACCTGTTTTCCCAGCTTGCCCACCCCGTCTTCACCAAGCTCTCCCGTAGGTGAGGCTGCTCCCCAACCCACTCCAAAAACCTGTAAAAACGCCTCGTATCCTGCAGCATTTCTTCAGGCACGCCTTTTTCAACGCACCATCGGATGTAGGCTTTTTCAACTAGCGGCTTAAGCTCGCCTGTGGATTCGACTTTCTGAACTTTGAATCCCTGATTCTGCAAGTGCAACGCGAGGCTGGAGAGGACGTATTCTGAGCAGATTTTGATGCAGGTTTCTGAGTCAGGCTGCAGCACGGTTATGATTTCGTTGCCGATTTTTACTGCGTCTTCCAAGTATTTTTTGCTCTGAAAGTTTGGCGGTTGAAATGAAGCGGTGGGGATTCGCCGTTCCATCAACATGGGATGGGGGGGTTTGATGGCGCCGACTACGACGCCCAGCAACAGGTCGCTCCAGCCTGAAGCGTCTATAAGTATGGTTTTGTCGGGTAAGAAACAGTCCAGCGCCAACTTTATCACTCAACACTAAAGGTATGTGGGTTGGTTTTTTTATCTTTTGTTTTTGTGGTTCAAGATATTTGGAGAAGGTGGGCCCGTAGAACTTGGGCCCACATTTTGGAGAGGAGAAAAGGGGAATGCAAGCCCCTTAGCACTTGTTTCCAAGTGTCTCATGCGGAAACTTTCCGCTGATAATGCTATAGAGTGTTTCTTTGGATAACCCTGTGTGCGTCTTTCAAGGATACACACAGCGATTGCCGATTGAACAATGTATAATCATCTGAAACGCTCCATCAACGAAACCTCCCAGACTTATCCATAGCAAACGAAGCAGTGAATTAACGCCAAGGCATAAGTGCGCTTGCTAAAACCACGTTTTTGTTTAGTTCATCTTTTTATACTTAGGAAGTAAGTGACACCGCGATAATCTTGCCTGTAAACTTCAAAGCCAACTGCGGCGAGTGCCGGCAATCTTATTCATCAACAGACGATTCAAACGGTAATGTCATTGAAAAATGCGGTAACCAACCATCCGTCGTCAATGAACAAAAACCAACAATTGGAAAATCTAAGAAAAAAAACCCTAAAAAGACAAACGAAAAATTAATCGAGAAAACAGCATCGTGCGAGTTTGAAGAACAAACCCCTGCAGGAAAAAAAACCATGCACAAGTACACCTGCAGTTTTTCTGATCCCCACAACATAAAAGATTTGATTCAAACAAAAAAGTTTCAGCCCTTCACTAAATTTACGCTTAACTTAGAAGCGCAGCAAATTAAACACACGGGCAAAATCGACAGCTTAATCGCTTTGGATGCTATAAAAACAACTTTGGTTCCCTACAATTTTCAAATGCAGACTGCGCTCCAAGTAATAAACGACATGAACGGAAACGCTATTCTCGCCGATGAAGTGGGCTTGGGAAAAACAATCGAAGCCGGCATCATAATGAAAGAGATGCTTCTGAGAGAGGAAATTAACTCAATCCTCATCATTTCGCCTAAAAGCCTTTTAACTCAATGGAAAACTGAGATGTCTGAAAAATTCGGAGAAGTCTTTTCGATAGCTAATAACCCGCGAGAACACGTGGATTTCAAGACCGATAACCGAATAATCTGCTCACATAACCTTTTAGCCCGAAAATACAGTGAGCTTGCAAATCGAACTTGGGATTTAATTGTAGTTGATGAGGCGCACGCATTCAGAAATACCCATAGCAAAGGCAGAGGTTACCTTTCTAACCTTAGAAAAAACCATTTCCTTCTGCTCACGGCTACGCCTCTTTGCAATAAGCTAACTGACCTCTACAGTATTGTTGATTTAATCCAGCCGGGGCTTCTTGACAGTGAACGCTCATTTGTTGACCGATTTGCTGAAGATGCAAAAAGCCGGGTTGTTAGATCTGAAGAGGTATTTCAACTACGGCAGACTCTTCGTGATGTAATGTGCCGTACACGCAGAGAACAAACAGGCATCCCATTTACAAAGCGGTGTGTAGACTCAAGAACACTTGAAGCAAACGCAGACGAACGTGAATTCATTGACCAAGCAACCGAGTACCTGCGAGACATGAGTAACAACCATTACAAGACAATAGAAACTTTGATGGCGGAGAACCCGAACAGAAGAATCAGTGCATCCCAAAGCAACGCAATTTTGGTATTTCAAGCTATTACTCTTCAGCAGTCCTTCTCAAGTTCACCGTTTGCCGCCATCGAATCGTTAAAGAAAAGACAGCAGCGGTTCCCGATGGAGGCTGAAGTCGCAAACAACTTAATCGCAATGGCGGAGAAAGTTAAGGGTGCAAAACTGGATTTGCTAAGAAACGTTCTTCACGAAATTCCAAATGAGCAAGCGTTGATATTTTGCCTACGCAAGATTACAGCGCATAAAATCAAAGAAATTTTGGAGGCGGAATTCGGGAAAGCCGCTGTCTATTTGGGTGATATGAATCAAGCGGAAAGAGACCAAGTTATTGCAGACTTCAAAAGTGGCGAAATAAAATATTTAGTCGCAACCGACGCGGCAGCTGAAGGTTTGAACCTGCAGAACTGCTGCATAATGTTCAATTATGATTTGCATTGGAACCCCATGAAAATTGAACAGCGAATAGGCAGAATCCACAGGTTTAAACAAGACCGCGATGTCACAATCTTCAACTTAAGCGTCAAAGACACCATCGACGACTACGTTCTCCACATTCTCTACCAAAAAATCGAGTTATTCACGATGACAATCGGCAAAATGGAAACGGTCTTAGCCGAATTAAAAGAAGGATCCCAAGACATACAGAAAACCATCGTTGAAATTTTGCTCAGAAGCAACTCCCGTCTGGACATGAAAAAGGAACTTGAAAAACTAGCCAATGACTTGAATGTTTCAAGGAAAAATCAGGAGTTATCAGAAAAATTCACGCAAGGGGTCCTTGATTGAGTACGAAATATTCTGACACAAAAATTCACCAGTTCATCAAATCCTACGTCAAATCAAGGGATGGAGCGTTAACTGAAGAATCAGACGAGGTTTTCACAGTAACCTATCCAGGCAAAACAGATGCAGTAGAATACACTTATCTGCCTGCTTTGTCCCGAGAAAAGAAAATACCCCTCATCACACCAGGGAGTCCAACGTTCCAGCAAATACTCAAAGAATGCCTGGAAAAGGGTGTTTTGTGTCAGGTTTCGTTTAACCCAAAGGAAAGTTTTGAAGCAGTGGCGAAAAGATACTTTAGAGATTCGCCTTTTGCCTGTGACGACTGCGACAAAATAACCCTTGGGGAAGAAACGTTTAGTGTATGCTTGAAATCTCCGCCCTGCCGCCATAAAATAAACAATGGAAAAATCACTTCAGTGAAGGTTATCAAAAAAGAATCTGTTCGATTCTTCCAATTCTTCTACTCCATAGTTTTCCAGAATAAACTGCGACCCAAAAACGAAGAAACACTCACAATCATAGTGGGCGAGGATGGCAGTGTTGTCAGGGTTGGAGAATTAAATGAAGATAATGGAATAAGCAATGAAGAGATAGCGATTCAAGATTTTAAGGCAAAGCTCGAAGCTGAAGTTTTTGATAACCTCAAAAAGGTTGCCGAAGAAAAATTGGGCGGTATTCTCAAGGAAAAACTGGTTCTTTTTGATTTACAGCTTGCTAAAGAGAAAAAATCTAAGCTGAGGAGCTTCGATAAGAGACTTAGAAAGGAGCGCCGCGAAAAAGTAATTTCGAGAAAACACGATTTTGACGTTCAACAATGGCATGTTAACCATGAGGCGCTTCTTAAACGGGAAGAAGAATCCTTCACAACCAACGTAGCTGTAAAACTAGTCAACCTGCTCGTAATTAACACTTCTAGGGTTAAACTGGAATTAACACTTGACAACAACTCAACCATGCATTCCTCTTTGGTCTTAGGCATAAGTTACCCTTCAGAAGTCACTTGCCCCATATGCCGAAAAGCCTTCTCTGAGGGTTACGCAACGCAGGATTCGCTCTATGTTTGCAAAAACTGCGTCAGGCAATCCATCGATACCGGAAAATTCTACTCAAAGAAAGCTGCTTTAACTTTTGATGAAACTTTGCATGAATACTTTGCACATGACTCAGGTTTTACGTGTGCAGTCTGCGGAAAAAGGCACAGTCGGCTGCTGGAATTCAAATGTAGCCATGACAACTCAAGCGTATGTATCAGCCATTATGGACTCTGCGACGTATGCGGAAAAGTCTTCTCAAAACTTAACCTCTCATACACCGACGAGTTTAAACGGCAATTATGCCCCAAACACGCCGCCAAAAACAAAGGTAAAGGAGCAGTAAAATGAGCCACCACAAGTTTAGCGGCTTCTTTAAAGAAATCATTGAACAGTATCCGCAAATCGACATAGCTGGGTTCCTATCGGAGAAACTGCAGATTCCACTGGATAAAGCAGAGGAATTAGCTGCAAGGATAGAAAAAGAATTTGATTTAAAAGAAATCAAAGCAGAACCAAATTTAGAAAAAACCGAAGAATTGGAAACGTCTCCAAAAACGAGTGTTTATTCAGTTGAGAGCCTTTCGGAAATGGAACTTGAACATTTTACAAAATGGCTGCTTGAAGAATTAAACTATGAAATCCTCCCAGAAAAATACCCTGTTGATTTAGGCGTTAACTTTGTGGTTGCTAAGGACGGCGAGAAAATTGCAATTTACGTCAAAAGTTATCCGACGACCAACAGAGCCCCAAACTCCATCGTTTTAAAATCGTCGGAGTCAAAGCGTGCCTGCGAATGTCAAAGAGCGCTCGTTGTATCGTCAGCGTATTTTTCTCAGCAAGCAAGGCTCGATGCCGAGGCGTTAGGTGTTGAACTCTTGGATAGAGATACCTTAGCCTCGAAGATTGTAGAGGTGATAAGGAAAGCTGAGTGCGAGGTTCAATCGTGTTTTCCCCTCTACAAAGGTTCGCTTTTGCAGAGTCTTCTTGGGCTTGAAGAAACAAAAGACTTTATCATTGAAGCCCGAGCTGACGAAAAATACGATTTGCATTTGCCAGGGGTGAAATATCCTTTGTTGACTTTTCAATCTTGTAGCGGCGAAGTGGTTCGATGTGTTTTCAGGATTAAGTTCAATGAACCTGTTGGAGAATTTGGCGGAGAAGTTCTAATTGGGTGTGACCGAGCAAACAACAGGTTTGGCCCCGATGGCGCTGAGGCTTATGGCTTGATAATTCAGTATCTTGAGCAGTTTGTGGAATAAGCGCTAACTGAATTCTCACCCATCCAACTGTATATTATAGTGTATATCATACTGTATAAACAGCAACCTGCCTGAGGAGTTGCCGAGCGTTGATGAGGAAAAGTAGCTTCGCGCGATGGTGCAGGAGCATAAAAGGCTTAGTGAGATCGCGGGGTTTTTCGGTAAATCTTCTGCAAGGCTCAAGATGAAAATTAATCGTCTCAAGCTGGTAGTTGTTGTGCGGCAAATTCACACCACAACAACTTCTAATAAACAACGGAAAAAAGAGTTCTTTTTTTTGTTCATGCCTTACAAGGGGTTCTATGTCTTAGAGCGCATTGCTACTTGATGATAACCAGCCGAATTCGGAGCGGTCATTATCAACTTGCAAGGGGTTTAGGTTGCATTTGGTAGTAGTTGACCAGCCGCAAACGGCGCGGACTACTACTTGCGTTGCATTGGCTTCTAGGCCTATCTACCCCTTGCAACTCTTAGGCATAATTAACTCAGAAGAAGATGAACACGCATTTTTTTCTCTGTTCTTCTTCTACTACTAATCCAAGACGGCGGATATTCGCACGCGCCGACTCCTCAGAAACACCCAACTTTTTAGCAACAACAGATAGCGGAGTTTTCGCTTCAACAAGATCCTTAAGCGCCTCCTCAACAATAGGCAACTCCTCAGGCATAACCAAAGAAGTAGTAGTCGAAGCGTTTTTTTCTCTTCGTCGACTACTTCTAATCTGAGACGCATAATCTTTTGACGCATAGCTTCCTTCTGGCAAAGTGAAGATAGAAGTTGTTGTTCACCCTAAAATTTCACCTAGAACAACTACTTCTATTTGGAAGAAGAACGGGTTTTCCTTAAAATCCAAGTTCTTTTTTTCTCAGGCAAAGAGCGTAACCATTTTCTGAGCAGCCAATTAACTAAAAGAAGAAGATAGAAAAAAACACTCTTCTTCTTTTCAACTTTTAAGCCAAACCCTGCAAACACTTACGAGAAGAACATCAACAGCGGCAACACACGTGTTGTTGTTCTTTCAGTTTTGGCAAGCTTTGGTAGTAGTCGTCGGTGCTAACAGCGTTGAGACTACTACTTCTTGATGAGAACTTGAAAAAAGTAGGGGATAGGAGCTCCCAAAATACAGGGCCAGACAAGTTTTTCATAAAGACAAGAGAGACATTAATCTTAACGCGTTAGTTTCAACAATTGGCTTGAGGTTATAGCGATTTCTTGAGGGTTGTTACGAAGACTTGTTCTTTGTGTACTTTGGAGTCTTTAACGATTTTACATAGATCACTGTCTAGGTTTTTCAGAAAGGAGTACTCTGAAACTACTTTTTCTATGATTGTGGTTGATGGAGGCAGTTTCTTTCTTCTGACCAGGCGTTCAAGGTCTTCCCAGTCATATTCGGCTTTAGATATTTTTTCAAAAAGCACATCAGGGTTAAAAGGCTCATGAACATTCCAACACTTGAGTACAACAAGCTTCTTCAATTTAGCCTTGTCAATGTTTTTTTCTGAAAATAGATAAAGATCATATAAATCACGGCTTCGAATCCTCTGAAAAGCCGCCCTTATTTTTTCCGCCAACATTTCTTCTTTTTGTAAACAATTTATCGGAAAAGTCGAAAATTCCAGATACTTAAAATACATTTCCTCAATTTGGAACAATGCAGCTTGAGGTAAAATTGGGCTTTCTCTATAGCTAACCTCTAACATAAAATCTGAAGAATTCCATTGATGAACGTAGCTAATGTCGGCCACATAAGACTCGTTTTCCTTACCAAACCCTTCTCTAATGTTATCTTCCTCAATCTTGAATTTTATACCATAAAATTCTTTATCGTTCAATGTTTCCATAAGCTTCTTCTTGAGGTCTTCAACAGAAATACCGGCGCTGGTAAAATCAAGATCCATAGAAAATCTACCACTAACGCTCCCTCCGAAAAACAGCTTTTTCAAACAGGTCCCTCCTTTAAAGGAAAGCTTCGCTAAGACGCCTTCGGAAAGAATTTTCAAAACATAAGTTAGAACAACATCTCTTTCTGCAACTTCCAAAGGAACTATAGAAGATCTTGCATAGAAATCAACAAATTTTCTCTCCAACAATGCTCTCACCGAACCTCAATTTCACTTAGTAATTGTTCTATAGAAACGTTATTCATAATTTTCCAGTCCGAAGAAAATGTCCCTTTCTTCGGTTTTCGCTTATCAAGATAAACTACAGTGTTTCCAACATAACTAGCCAGCAATGTTCTAAGATCTTGGGAAAACGGTTCTACAAGACCTTCTTTTGCAAGAAAATCAATAACAAAACCCAGACGCTGAACCAAAGAATGAGACTTCATCCTCAACGCATAATTCACCAATCGCTCATGATTAATCTGGGGAAGCCCCCTCCAAACAATCCTGACGAGTTGCTCAATGCCCCCTGCATAATGCGGCTTATCAAAAGAGTCAACAATCGATTTTTCAGGCTCAGCCATACAAACGTCAACATCAAAAACTTTTGTAGTGCGATAACCGAAAAACTTCTGCTTGGATAGTGTGACAAAATCAAATACTACGCTTTGCCATTCAACATTCGCCTTCTTTTTAGTTGTGGCCACAAAATAAGTAAAAGGCATTTGAGTGGTAAAACTATAATGGCTATTTGATGTATGATAGCTAAAGTAGTAAGGACTAACAAAAGCAGCTCCCACAGCAAAAGCATTAGCGGGCGCAACCTTGTTTGGATACACACCATACCCTGCCGGTACAAACTGGTAGGTACCCTTTTTTATTCTTTCAAGCCATCGTTTTTTCTCTAAGCTGTGCAGAAGAACATATGCGTAATCAAGGCTGCGATTTAGAGCGTTTTGAACATCAGCTGCACGAATAATGGTTTTCTTCTCTGTTTCCCACTTAACTACCAATCTTGCTTCATTCGGAGATAGACTGCGAATTTGCATCTGCTTGCGATCTTCTTGAATCCTGCCGAGTCTTCTTTGGGTTATGCCCAGGTCTTTAAAAGTTAGAAGTCTAATGGAAAGCCGCTCAAGCTCCCTTCTCGTAGACAAAGAAACACCAGGGCCTACTATTACGAGCTCAAATTTTTTCAAGCTTGGATAGATATTGGAGATCGAAGAATAAAGATCAAGAATGTTACTTAACTTGGAGCGATCTATTTTGCTAGACAATACTTCAACAAAAACGTCCATGCCGTTATTGTCTTTGAAATGAAAGTCAATTTCTACACGCCCTGGAAGAGTTTCATTCGTGGCAACAAGAGTGTGGCCCTTAAAGACTCTCATGAGCTCTCTAGAAATATATGCTTCTAAGCTTGTTTCCACAGCTACCACATGTAACCGTAATATCGCTAGCCATAATTATATCTGTTTCTCTTTTCCTTAGCAACAAACACCAACCATACTAATAATGATGGAAATAAAAATAATGAATTTACTAACCCGCGTACCTCGCTTCGCGACGCAACAACAGCATCATTAAGCTGCCTACACGCTTAATGACCTCACCCAAAGCCTTAGTGTTGTTATTAGTGGCCTCCAGTTACAGTTCGAAACAAATTATTGGCCTCACCAACACTCAAATCCCATTCATCAAAGCAATCATCTGATCCAATACTCGGTAACTCCTTGGGCATGGCTATAGAAGTAGTCGTCCTATACCCCTTAGCGCCGACTACTTCTAATCTGAGGCACCTAATCTTTTGGTGCATAACTTCCTTTTGGCAAAGTCAAGTTAGAAGTACTAGTTGTTCACCCTAAAATTTTCACCTAGAACAACAACTTCTTCTATTTGGAAGAAGAACGGGTTTTTCCCTAAAACCAAGTTCTTTTTTTCTCAGACAAAGCGCTTAAGTATTTTCTGAGCCGCCAATTAACTAAAAGAAGAAGAAGATAGAAAAAAACACTCTTCTTCTTCTTCTTTCCAACTCTTAAGCCAAACCGCTGCAAACACTTACGAATAGAACCATCAACAGCTGCAACACACGTGCTGTTCTTCTTTAAGTAATACTTTAATCGGGTTCCGGTAGTAGTAGTCGTTGCTGCAAATTTCAACTAGACGACTACTTCTTGTACGCGAAGAAACTTGGTTTGCATAGCGTGTTGTGTAGGTTATAGTTTAGTGGTTTGGGTGGTTTTGTAGAATATGTTTTTGAGGGTTTGCGTGTTGGAGCCTGCTGTTGCTGTGCTTTCTTTGGTTCATATTTTTCCAAATTCTTATTTTCAAACCTGAATCCAAGCAAGCGCTAGGGTTGAAAGGATTCAGTAACGTGCGCTCATTGGGGTACAGGGGTGGAAGCCCTCCTCAGAGTATGGTTTGTGAGAGTTCAAACTCCTGGTTACACAAACACTAATCAGCATATACACTTAACCTCTTTAGAGGAGTCAGAGTTCATATTCTTCCAGGTATGCTGGAGCGGTCACTTCCCATCCGCCCTTTGAATGCAGATAGTTCTCTAAGCTCAACATCGATCCTTCTTCGCCGTGAGTTAGGAAAATATGTTTCGGCGGGGATTTGAAGTTGTTTAGCCAGCGATGCAGATCGCTCATGCCAGCATGGGCAGATAAACCTTCGATATTCTCGATCTTTATCCGCACCGGATAGACCTGTCCTAGGATTCGCACGGGAGATGAGCCGTCTAAGATCTGTCGTCCCAGTGTCCCGACTGCCTGGTATCCCACAAAAAGAAGTGTGGATTCCTTGCGAGTTATCTCTCTGACCAGATGATGCTTAATTCGCCCTCCCGAAATCATCCCCGAACCAGCCATAATGATTGTTGACCCTTTGATCAGGTTAATTGCTTTGGACCCTTCAATGGATTCGACGAGTTTCAACCCTGGAAAGTCAAAGGGGGATTGACCATTCTTGAAGAGCTCCAGAGTTTCTTTGTCAAAATACTTCTTGCTTTGTTCAAAGACCTTCGTGACTTCGACGGCCATGGGGCTATCGAGAAAGGTCACGATATAAGGAATTCTTTTTGCACGCGCCAATGAGCTAAAGTAGTATAAGAGTTCTTGGGCACGCTCAATCGCAAAGGTGGGGATAATGACGTTCCCCCTTGTCTGTATGGCTTCATTAACAATCTTGCTGAGTTTATTATCAACATCTTGTGGACTATCGTGATCGCGGTCTCCGTACGTGGACTCCATGACTACGTAATCTGCTTTGTCAAAGACAGAGGGATTGTTGAGAAGCGGCTTGTCCCATTGACCGATATCGCCAGAGAAGATTATGTTTTGCGGCCCGTTCTTATCTTGGAAGATGACTTCAATCATGGCTGAGCCAAGGATGTGGCCGGCATCGTGGAAGCAAACCTTGACTTGGTCATTTAGAGGAAAAAACTCTTCGTATGGAACAGCTTTCAGGAGGGGAAAGCACTTTTCTGCATCTTGGACTGTATATAAAGGGATTTCAGGGTATGGTCCCTTTCGGTCTTCCTTATCATGGCGTTTTTTCTTGAAGGCAGCATCTTCTTCCTGAATTCGAGCAGAATCCAAAATCACTATCGGGAACAACTCTTTAGATGCAGGGGTCAGCAGGATTTCTCCAGCAAATCCTTCCTTGACAAGCTTGGGAATAAGTCCGGAGTGGTCTTGGTGAACATGGGTGAGGAGGATATATTGGATTTGGTTTGGAGGAACAGGGAAGGCCGCCCAGTTTCTGTAGGAATAGTCTCGTTCCTGAAATAGTCCGCAATCGACGAGGATCTTCATTCCAGCAGCTTCCAGTAAGTAGCTTGATCCTGTCACTTGATGTGTTGCGCCTAAGAATTTTATTTTCATGAACCTTCCACTTATTGTTATTTCGCATTTCTACTCTATCAATCTTCTTGTTCTCGCAAAAAGGATGTGTCTGGTTGAGTCAAGAATGATTGCAAACACTTACGAGAAGAAGAACAACAACGGCAAAAATCTGGAAAACACATTGTTTTTGTTCTACCGATTGCAATGCAATGTTGTAGCAAGAAGCAACCAGATAACTAAAGAAGAAGCGCAAATTTTTCAACCTTCTTCTTCTTTCCAACTTTTAAGCCAAACCCTGCAAACACTTACGAGAACACCTATGTGAAGTTTGACTATTTGGGTCTTTCTTCTCTTCAAACTCTCCTAATTTCATGCCTATTCTTTCACCAAGTTGACGACAAAGGCAAACACCTATCCGCCCACACCAAAGAG